>OBXZ01000196.1_pt1 | contig 79014 bp, 88 predicted proteins | sample 1538171 | NCBI WGS metagenome assembly OBXZ01 (sample SAMEA2580161, study PRJEB22360) | human gut metagenome | biome: human gut; feature: human-associated habitat; material: faeces | place: Denmark | collected 2008/2010
ATCTGCTCCATCAGCACCCACCTTCAAATTCCAGCGAAAACTTGCTGCGGCCATCAACTTCACAGGACAGCAGGACGGTGGCGTTGTAGGTCTTGCCCTTAGCACTCTTGCAATCCTTCAGGCGGACACGCCCATCCCGCAGCAGCTTGTCCGCCACATGAGCGTCCATGCGTTTGCCGAGCCGTTTCAGAAAAGCATTATCCTTCCACAGCACGAAACGGCACTCCCGGTTCTCGCAGAACCAGCCCTTTTCACGCTCCACGACAGGCTTACCGCAGTTCGGGCAGACACCAATAATTTTGTTTTTCATAAGCGCATTCGCTCCTTTCGCAGCCTCGGTGGTCGTTACCAGCGAGGAAATCATCTCTTTGATTTCAGTCATAAAAGTTTCAGGTTCCATTTCGCTGCGCTCGATTTGCAGCAGTTTTGTTTCCCAATCGGCGGTCATTTCCGGGGATTGGATTTCTTCGGGCATTACGGTAATAAGGGCTTTGCCCTTGTCGGTAGGCAGCAGCACCTTGGTTTTCTTGTTGCCCTTGCGCTCCAGAAAGCCCTTCTGCACCAGCTTTTCAATGGTGGCGGCTCTCGTTGCCGGGGTGCCGATGCCCTGACGTTCCACACCCTCCGGCATACTGTCTGCACTGGCAGTTTCCATAGCATGCAGCAGGGTGTCCTCGGTAAAATGCTTCGGCGAGGTCGTTTGGCCCTCTTTCAGTTCGGCACCGGCAACGCTGCACTGGCTCTGCTCCTGCACATCGGGCAGAACAGCCGGTTCTTTCTGCTTGCCCAACAGTTCGCCCAGCATTTTCCGCTCTACAGTTTTCCATCCCTCAGACAGCACAACTTTGCCTTTGGCGGTAAATTCTTCACCTACGCAAATGGTGGTCAAGGTGGTTTCTGCATAGCAGTAAGGCTCACCCACGGCGCAGAGCAGCCGTGCGGCAATCAACCGCAGAATATTCCGCTCTCCGGCAGGGAGGGCGGCAAGGTCTGCGTTTGCCATGCTTTTCGTGGGCAGCAGTGCATGGTGGTCGGTGACCTTGCTGCCGTTGATGACCTGCTGCACATGGATGGGAAGCGGTTCCTCCACGGCAAACGCCTTGCCCGTGTCCGCCACAAGCCCCTGCAGAGATGCCGCCATATCCTCCGTCAAAAAGCGGCTGTCCGTGCGGGGGTAGGTGATGAGCCGTTTTTCGTAAAGGCTTTGGGCATAATCCAAGGTCTGCTGTGCCGTAAATCCCAACAGACGGTTTGCATCCCGCTGCAATGCGGTAAGGTTATAGAGCTGCGGCGGGCTTTCGGATTTCTCCTTGCGTTCCATCTTCTGTACCGTGACGCGCCCCTCCTTTCGGCATTTGGAAAGCAGCAGTTCGGCATCTGCTTTCTGGGCAAACCGCTTGCTGGATGCGGTGCCGCCGTCCGCAAGGGTCAGGGCAACCGTGTAGAATTTCTCCGGCACAAAGGCGGCGATGGCGGCTTCCCGCACCACGGTCATAGCGAGCACCGGGGTCATAACACGCCCCACTGCCAGCGGTTGGCCGTACAGACACGAAAAAAGCCGGGACGCATTGATGCCGACCATCCAGTCGGCACGTTCCCGGCAGAGTGCTGCATTGTACAGCGCATCGTATTCAGTTGACGGTTTGAGATGGGCAAAGCCCTCCCGGATGGCAGATTCCTCCATGCTGGACAGCCATAGGCGAGAAAAGGGCTTTTTGCAGCCTGCTTGCTGGTACACCAAGCGGAAGATCAGTTCTCCCTCCCGGCCGGAATCGCAACTGTTCACGATGTTGTCCACATCCGGGCGGTGCATAAGTTTTTGCAGGATGCCAAACTGCTTTTTGGTGCCGGCAGACACCAGATACTGCCACTTTTGCGGCAGGATGGGCAAATCTGCGATGCTCCACTTGACGTATTTGGCATCGTAGACATTGGGTGGTGCCAACTCCACCAAGTGCCCCACGCACCAGCTGACGAGATAACCGTTGCCTTCAAGGTAGCCGTCCTGACGGCTGGTGGCACCGAGGACTTTGGCGTAGGACATGGCAACCGAGGGCTTTTCTGCTACAACTAGAATTGAAATAAGCGTTCCCTCCATTCTGTTTTGGATTGCAATATGTACGGCGGCAAACGCCGCCTTAAAATCAGATGGGTTCGGTATCTTCCTCGCCGGGTTCCTCCGGCTCATCCTCGGTGGGAATCTCAAAGTCGCCCTTGTCCTCGGTGTAGTTTGCATCGGGGTCGAGGGCTTCTTTTTCTGCCTGCTTTTTCTGCTTCTGCTTCATAAAAGCGTAGATGCTACCGCCAGCAGCCAGACCGACCAGAGCCAGAACGCCTAAGAATGTGGCAGCATACTTCGTAACTTTGTTGCCACCAGTCTGTTCAGAACCGGATGCCGCCGCTTCTTCCGCATCCTTTTTCACATCCTCCTCGGTCTGTTTGCGCTCCTGTTCTGCCAGCGCCGCCGCTTCTTTTTCGGCGGTGTACGCTTCGGCATCTTCATCTTCCATCAGGGAAAGAAGGTCGGCTTCATCCACGAGATTCATGAAATGAACGGTGTTTTCACCCTTGGCGTTGCGGTCAATGACCAGATAAAACGTATTGCCAGACTTCGACACCAGCGTGATAAACTGCTGACCGCTGCCATCCGAGTAACTTGTGTGGTAATCGTCCACCAGCGTCAGATTGCCCTCCGGGGTCAGGGCACCGTTTTCCTCATCGGTCACGGTGACCGCATCTTCCTCATCAGTGGTAGAAGTCAGGACAGGCTGTTCCGCTTCCTCCACAGGCTCACCGCCATAGGCAAAAGCGGGAGCCGCCATGCCAGCGCACAGTGCCACCGACAGCACCAGCGCACAAACCTTATTCATCATCTTCATTGGAATCGTCCTCCTTATTAAAGGTAGCACCGACCGCGGACAGCGCAGCCGGGGTCGGGGTGGCGGTAGCCGACTGCCGCAGCAGGGCGGCAAGCTGTTCCGGCGTAACCTTGGCGGTGCGCACCATCTCATTCACCTCGGCAGCTTCTGCTTCTTGAATCCGTCGTTCAAGGCTTTCAATGCGAGTGTTGATTTTAATGCGACGCTCCCTTTCCTTTTCCAGAGAAGCGCGCAGCTTATCGAGTTTTTCACTCATGTTTTCCTCCAATCATTTTGAGAGCCGCCCAAAACCGGACAGATATTTCTGCCAGTAGGACGAGTGAATGTTTGCGTACTTGATGGGGTCGCCGGCGGACACCATCATCCCGTTTCCAAGGTAGATGCCCACATGACTTTTTCCCGGAGTATCGTAGGTTCCCTCGAAGAAAACAAGGTCACCGGGCTTTGCTTCTGCCTCGCTGATGTGCTGGCTCTTGTTCCACAGGCCGTTGGCGGTGGTGCGTCCCACATCGTAGCCGTTCTGGTTGTAGACCCAACAAACGTAGCCTGAACAGTCAAAGCCAGTTTCCGGGGTAGAGCCGCCCCACACATAGGGCGTACCCACATACTTTTGGGCTTCCTTGTAGATGGCGGCAAATTCCTCATCCGTCAAGGCTTCCGCTGGAACCTGATAATCAATGCCCGGCGCGCCAGAGCCATCGGAGCCACCGGGCGGCAGTCCACCTTTGAACAGATATGGCCGACCACCCAACGTATCCTGAAAGATCTCGTACCGTTTCCACTGGTCGTTGTCCAGTTCCTCCCGGATAACGACCTCCAGCCCTTTATTCACCAGCTTTGTGTGAAAAATTCGATACTCATAGGGGACTTGCACGGTGTAGGGGATGCCAGTAAAAATGTCGATCATCACTACCGTGCGGTACCGGGTCTGGACTTCCACCCATGTGGTCAGCTTGTATTGCTTGGCAAACGTCTCCTTGAGTTTTGCCTGCACCTCGCTGCGGGTGTAGTCGTCGTAGAGAGTAGTCAGGAACGAAGTGAGCTGCCAAGGATCGTGCTCAATAGCATCCAGATGGTATCGGTATTCGTCATAGCCGGGGTGGTCGGTGGGGGTACGCTTGATCTTTTTATCCAGTTCCTTTTCCAGCTTCTTGTAGTCGGTTTCGGCTCCCCGGATGTCCCGGTCCTCTGCGGTGTAGATGGTCTGCCCGGATACCTGCGTGGTGCCGGAAAACAGAATGGAACAGGACGAAAACGCTGACATGACCAGCAGCAAGAGCAAAAGAAAAACGCCCACGATCAAAAGAACGTGTGCGTTGCTTTTTGCAAAATTGGCAATGCCGTTGACTGCAGTGCCGACCACCGATTTCCCTTTGTCGATGACCTGCTCCATACCGGACTTTGCAGCAGGAACACCACCAGATGCAGCTTTCTGACCGCCTGCGGTCTGTGCAGCGGTGCCGCCCGACCGGGTTGCGGCACGGTAGCTTTTCTGAATATCCTGTTTCTGCCACCACCGGGAGAACCAGTTGGAGTTGCCCTCACTGCTGGTTGCTTCTGCACTTTGAGCCTTGTCTGACCCGAACGCAGAAGATTTTGCAGTAGGCGTGTTTTTCTTTGCTTGCAGCTTGGCTTTCTTTTTCAGCTTCCTTGCATAACGATTCTTTGAGAAATCGCTGACTGCTTCTTCGGACTTCACGCCTTCATTGAGAGCCTGTGTGCCCACATTGTCGTCCTCGTACTGGTCAATCTCCCGATGTGCCGCAGACCGGGCGGCAGCGGCGGCATACATAGCACGTTTCTGCTGCTTTGTCATGCGGGATGCTTCATCCGGAGTGATCTCAGCTTTGCCAAAACGCAGATGCTGGGATTTCTCCGCAGCTTTGTCTGCATCCTGTTTCAGTTTCTGCTTTTTGGGCATCGACTGCTCCACTTTAGACTTTTTCGGAGGGGAGCGTGTAGCCGTGCGCTCCTTTCCCTCCTCGAATCTCAGCTTCGGCTGTTTCTCACTCATGCTTTTGCGCCTCCGCAACTTCGGAAAGGCGGGTCGTAAGGATGCGGTAGAGTTCAAGGTCTTTCGGGAAGTGGTCAACAAAGGGTAGGATCACGTTGCCGAAGAACAGCAGCCCTTCGCCCTCACCAGAGTGAGTGACGTAGGAAAGCTGATGCGGGCTAATATTGAGCTGTTTTGCGAGGATTTGCCGATCACCATTTGCCTGATTGAGCATATACACAAAGTCCGAGTTCTCAAAAATGTTCGATACTTCGGGACTTGTCAGAAGGTCCTTCACATTCTGTGTTAATCCTGTCGGAATGCCGCCCCATTTGCGGAAGCGCTTCCAGATCTCCACGGAATATGCTGCGGTCTGTTCCTCCTTCAGCAAAAGGTGAAACTCATCGACGTAGTATCGCGTGGATTTTCCGGCTTCACGGTTGGCGGTCACGCGCCCCCATACGGCATCCTGCACGATGAGCATACCCAGCTTTTTGAGCTGCTTGCCCAGCTGCTTGATGTCAAAGCAGACGATGCGGTTATTGATATCCACGTTGGTGTGATGGTTAAAAATGTTCAAACTGCCCTTGACGTAGATTTCCAGCGCAGCCGCCACATGGCGGGCTTCCGGTTCGTCTTGCGTCAACAGTGCATTGTAGAGGTCTTCCAGCAGCGGCATATTTTCCGGGATGGGGTTCTCGAAATACTTGCGATAGATCACATGGACGCAGCGGTCAATGACCGTCTTTTCCACCGGCTGCAAGCCCTCTTTGCCGCCGACCACCAGTTCGCACAGGGACAGTACAAAGTCGGCTTTCAAAGCCAACGGGTTGTCCTCCTCCGAGTAGTTGCTGTTGATGTCCATAGGGTTGATATACTGGGTGCTGGCAGGGCTGATGTGGATGACCTGCCCATGCAGACGCTCCACCAGCGGAGCGTACTCTGCTTCGGGGTCTGCGATGATGATATCATCGTCCGTCACGAGGAACGCATTGCAGATCTCACGCTTTGCACTGAAGGATTTACCGGAACCGGGAGTGCCCAAAATCAGACCGTTGGGGTTCTTCAGCTTCTTCCGGTCCACCATGATAAGGTTGTTGGATAGGGCGTTCAAACCATAATACAGGCTTTCCTTGCCGTTGTCGAACAGTTCCTGCGTGGTAAACGGCACAAAAATCGCCGTGCTGCTGGTGGTCAGCCCCCGCTGGATCTCGATCTGGCAGTCTGCCAGCGGCAGCGAGGACATAAGCCCCTGCTCCTGCTGAAAATCAAGGCGGCATAATTCGCAGTTGTGCTTCTGCGCAATGCTGACCGCCTGAAACACGTTGGTTTCCAGTTCCTGCTCGGTCTTGCCGGTGTTCAACACCAGAAAAGTGACAAGGAACATCCGCTCGTTCTGGCTCTGCAGTTCCTTCAAAAGTGCCTTGGCATCCCTGCCGTAAGTCGCCAAATCAGACGGCAGCACGTCCATGTCGTATCCGGCGCGGACAGCTTTTTTCTGCTCCTCGATCTTTGATCTATCGAGTTCGGTGATGGTGTGCTTGATGGTTTTGATGGCCTTGTTCTGGTCAACGGACTGGATGTGCATAGTGACGATCTGGCTGGAGTCCATATCCAGAAAGTCCTTCAAAAGCTGGTCGCTCAAATCAGACGCCGTGATGTTCAGGAAGCTGACCGCCCCGAAGATGCCGCCCATCTGAAAGGTGCGGCTGTTCTTAAACGCCAGCGCAGTGGGGGCAATGGCATCCTTTACGGACAGACCACTGGGCACAAGGTCTTTCCAGTTGAAGTGGAACTTGTTGGTTCCATCCATGTTCAGCATCCCGTGCATCAGCCGCAGACGCTCCGTACCGTCCAGCGGCTTTGCCAGAACGCCCAACCTGTGAAAGTTGTTCATCAGGTCGTTCTGGATGTGCTCCAGCCGCGGTTTGACCTGCGCCATGCTTTCGCCCTCGATGCCGTAGGTCAGAAACTTCGTTTTGGTCAGGCCGTTGTTGCCCTTGGAAAGCTGCTGGCGGAGCATCTGCGAATATTCCGCGCGAACATCATCAAAGCCGTCCTTCTGGTAAGGGATGCGGATGGACTTTTCAAAGTCTGCGCTGTCCGTGGCAGTGTTCACAAAGGAAAGTTCAAAGTGGATGCTCGAATCAAAAAAGTTGAGGAACGAACACCATTCCTCAAAAATCGCAGTCTTGTCCTCCTGCTGGGCGAGCTGGTAGTTGATGTCCTGATACTGGATGGTACGGGTGTAGTAGCCGGGGCGAACACGGCAGGTGCCGTCCTCAAACATCCGCTGAAACGGGATACTCTCTTGTGCCGTGCGGGGCACCGTGGACTTGGGCGGCTTCTTGCCGTCCTTATTCTTTTTCAGAAACGGAATCATCGGGCACTCCTCCCTTCATAAGCAGAGAATAGTAGTTGTTGGTCTGGTACGGACGCACTTTCGGTCGAAAAAAACGAGCCCGCACATAGTACATCAGGATTTTTTCGGCGGGCTGTCCGTTCTTCTGGTACATCGCCAGAAAGAACATGGGCAGCATGACCGCCATCATGCCGAGTGTTGCGCCGGTATTGTCTGCGGTATCCCGCAGGACAAAGAACAGCGGCACTCCTACGATTGCCGCCGCACCAAAGCAGATAAGCTGCCGCGCGGTCAGATTGAACATCACTTTGGACTTCACCTTGGTCAGATCACGCGGCACAGAAATATATGCTGCCAAAAAATCACACCTCCAATCAGTGGGCACCCAGTATGCTCTTGGCCACAGAACTGGTCTTGAACAAACTGAAACAAAGAAGCACCGTGTACCCCACGATGCTCCAGATCGAGTTGATGGCATCCCCGGATATGGCGACATTCTGAAGCAGGACAGCGTAGATCGCCACGCAGATCAGAATCAGGAAACCTTGAAATCCCAGCGCGAACAGAGAACGAAGATAGTTCTGTCCCACATGGCTCTGCTCATGGTTGCCCCATGTTGCCATCGGGATAGGAGCCAGACTGACTGCCATATAAATCTCGATCATTCGGCCATACACGATGACAAAAATCACGATGGACAAGATGCGCATGGTGATGCCGATGAAGAAGGACTGCAAGAACAGCCCGAACAGAGGGCCTACGTCCATCTGCATCATGCTGGATTGCAGCATGGAAAGCCCGATGTCGTTGACCCTTGTGTTGCCGGAAATAATGCCGCTGGAATTTGCCACCACCTGCTGCGTCACATCGAACACCGCCATGATGATGTCGAAGGTGTTGGAGATCATCCAGACCGAAATGGCAGTTTTGAAGATCCATTTCATCAGCAGCGCAGGTTCAAATTGTGCCATATTGTTGTGTTCAGTAATCATCTGAATCAATTCATAACAAGCAATGAAGGTCAAAATCACGCCTGCGATGGGCAGCACCACATTACGGGATAGTGCCTCGATCATAGCGAAAACGCGCGGTTCAAAACTGGATGGTTTGGTGCCGACCTGCTGTGCGATGTTGCCCACTTGGGTGTTGACGTCATCGAACAGGCCGGAAAGATTGGACATGATCGCAGCTGTCAGCAGTGACTTGATCCAATCGGAGATTGCTTTGAGAACGGTTTCCACTCAGCGCCACCACCTTAAAAGAAATGGTTGATGAGGGTCTTGAGCAGGTTGAGAACAAAGATGAGGTTCGTCAAAAAATTCATAGAAACATCTCCTTTTTGATAGAACGTATGGCTTGAAAATTCGCTCCACAAGTACAAAAACCGTTAGCCACGGTGAGTTGGAGCAATATGTATGGGCGGCAGATGCCGCCCGCAGTTTTTAGCCGAACAGACCGCTCAGCAGGGGGATCAGGGTAATGCCGATCAGGGCGACACCACCGCCAGCCATGAGCTGCTTCATACCCTGACTCTTTGCGGAGGGATTATCGCCGCCGTAGCCTTCCATGAGGTTGACAGCACCCCACACGCCCAGACCGGCACCCAGAGCAACGACCAGAGTCTTCAGAACGTCCACTGCACTATTGAAAAATTCCATATTTCGTCTCCTTTGTTTGGCAAAAAGTGACCCTGCGCACACCCGAAACCTACTTGTGAACTGCCGTAAACTGCGGCAAGGGCTGATTTTCTGGTGCGCCTTTTGGGTCAGGATAAAAAATAACCGCTCGTCTTTGTCAGGCGGGCGGGAGTGAATCAACATCCACGAGGACGAACTGGTCGTCCGGGCGGATTTTTTCTTTATGGCTCAGATATTTTTCAATATCCAGAGCATTTTTGGGGTCAGCATCCGATGTCATTTTGTAGTTCGGATGTTGGGTCAGATCGTATTTATCCGACAGAAAGGGTCTTACACCGCGCAGCTGCAAGATGCACTTGCCGCCATCCAGCACCGCCAGCTCATCCCGGCTCATAAGTTCATGACCGAGTTTTTGATAGTTGGTGCCATAGCTTGGGCTATTGCCACGGGTATCGGAATTGTTGTAGCTGTCGATGGTTTCCTTGCCGAGTGCTTCGGCAAGATCTTTAAGGGTAGTAGGCTCGCTGCCACCCAGAAATATCTGGCTGTCCATGTTGCCCACGATGGTATCCGCATTATCCTTGTAGATGGCTTTCAACTGGCTTCTGGTTTGCAGCACAAGGCAGGCCGAAATCTCGCGGCTTCGGATGGTTGCCACCAGTTTTTCCAGCTGCGGAATCTGGCCAATATTGGCACACTCGTCGATCAGGCAGCGCACATGGACAGGCAGCTTTCCGCCGTACACATCATCTGCCTTGTCACAGAGCAAATTGAAAAGCTGGGAGTAGATCATGCTGATAAGGAAATTGAACGTGCTGTCCGTATCCGACATGATAAGGAATAAGGCTGTTTTTCGGTCGCCCAGCTTATCCAGCTCCAGCTCATCGTACATGGTCGCATCCCGGATTTCTTGGATGTCAAAGGGCGAAAGGCGGGCACCGCAGGAAATCAGGATGGATTTTGCGGTCTTGCCGGCAGCCAATTTATAGAGCTTGTACTGCCGCCCTGCAAAGCTGTTTGGCTTCTTTATTGCCAAATCTTCAAAGAGCAAATCAACCGGATTCTGATAATCCTCGTCGTCCTCGGACACCTGCATGGTATTGAGCATTTCCAGCAGCGTGGCAAAATTCTGTTCCTCAGCCGGGGCTTCGTAGTGCAGATAGGCGATCAGCGAGGTCAGCAAAAGCCGTTCCGCCTTGTCCCAGAATGGATCGCCGCCCTGACCTTCACCTTTGGTGTTGGTCATAAGGGTCGTGACCAGCTTCAAAATATCCTTTTCCTCGTGGATATACGCGAACGGATTGTAGCGCATGGACTTGTGAAAATTTATGGTGTTCATCGTCCTGATCTTATATCCGTTCTTCAGCAGGGCAAGGCCGCATTCTTGAATGAGACCGCCTTTTGGGTCAGTCACCACGAATGAAACCGGATGGCTTTTTGACGTGCATTGAAGCAAATTCGGCTTAATAAAATACCTTGTTTTGCCGCTGCCGGAACCGCCCACCACCAGCACGTTTTTATTCCGGGCATTTTTGGGGTCAGGTGGACGGTTGCTCATCATTAGGCGTTCCGTTTTGGTCAGTATGATGTTATCCTCAAATTTCGGAGCTATAAATGGTGCAATATCCGCCGGTGTGCCCCATCGGGCGGAGCCATACTCCATGCCGTGCCGGTACTTTTTGGCATTTTTGCTTTTTAGATAGACTGCCAGCCGCAGTCCGGCACCACAGCAGATGCCCACCAGAATGTCCAGTGGGTGCAGGCTGGGCAACGGGTTCGCAAATGCAGCTGGGAGTGTATCTATGAGCGACACGATTCTATCGCCCAGCTCCTTACCCTCGGCCAGCCGCCATGCCTCGCCAAGATTGGTCGCAGCCAGCCCAATCACCAGATAAGGCAGGTACAGGGCCAGCAGCTTGGTGAACTTTTTCTTGTTCATAAGCCACGTTCCTCCTCTTTGTGCCGTACTTTGTCGGGGAGGTTGGCAATGACCTGTGCCAGATCGTGCAGCTTGGCCAGCACAGAGGGACGCTCGGCCTTGTTCAATACTGCTGCAGAATACTCCTTGAACGCAGCGTTCAGAGCGTCTGCATCCTGTGCCTTGAAGAAAATCAGAAACCGAGGTGGTGTGCAGGACAGGTCTTTTTGGATTGCATAGTCGATGTGATACCGCTTAGCGTAGCGGTCAAAATCCTTGATGCCAGTCTTTTCGATTTCCAGATTGGTCACACCCCGGTTCTGCCGTATGAGCCGCTTCATGGACTGCTTGCCCTGCGATGCACTCTTGTCGTACTGGCGCAGAAAGAACTGCGCCCCTTTCAGCAGAGTGCGGGCAGACAGTTTTACAGTCGAAATGGCAAAATTGACTGTTTTGTGCTCGATTTCTTCCTGCATTTCCATCACCTCCAGTGCAGAAAGTCGTGTTTAGCGGTCAAATCCGGCATCCTTCGGCGGGGTGGTTTTGCTTTCTTCCGGGCAGACTGCTTCATCGGGCACACGAACAACCATCATCCGATGCCCCAGCCGGATAAAATCTTCCGGCTGATGGAAAAGCCGCTCGTACTTCTGCGCCATCTCCGGGGAGAGCGATGCGAAATCTTCTTCTCCCAGCCCCACCACCAGAAAGGTCCCGGCGACCACATCATAGGCTTCACCGCTTTCATCCCGCAGGGCGCGGTTCAGCGGAAGACCCATCAGCTTACCATCATCGTTGTAGACGATGGCGACCGGGTCACTGAACGGATAGCTGGCACCGATGTTTCCACCGACTGCCTGCTGCAAGGCTTTCAGGTCAGGATCGATCTCGACCTGCTTCGGGTACTGTCCCGGTGCAATTTTCAGCACCGACAAGGTGTTCTCGTTCTGTTCCATTATCGTCCTCCTCGAATTTGATAGAGATCTCCTGCCCGGCATGGGCGGCGTTCAACAGAGCTGCCACAAAGAAGCCGAAAAAAGCGCCGGCTTCAAAAAATGCGAAACCGATAAAAAAGTTCAGCATGGCACACCTCAGTCGATACAGATGCAGGGTAGCTTCTGGCCGTCAGCCATCAGGGTGACGCTATGGCGCATCAGATACTTCTGAAAGAGGTAGACCTGATCAATCGTCAGCGAGATGAACTCGCCATCCATGTTGGTGCGCACCAGAATGACCGGGCCGGTCAGATAGTGCTTGCCTGCCAGTTTCAGAACCTGAGCCGGGTTGTAGCTAAGCAGCAGCGAGCTGTCGGGGATGTTCAGGTACGCATCATCCTCGTCAAAGCAGGGCAGGATGTCGGGAGCTTCGTCCAACGTGATGACCGTCAGCTCCATGTCCGGGGCGATGGCGGCAAAGTAGATCTCGCCGCTGCCACCGCTCTCCGACAATGCAGCACAGATATGCATATCAATGGTGGTTTTCTCGGAACGAATAATGGGATTGGAATCATTCTTCATAGGCATTTTCTCCTTTTCCCTAAAGAAAAAGACCCAACCGGGTCTTTTCAAATTCATATCCTGTCAGCGTTCTTCACTGTGCTGACGCTTTTTCTGCCACTGTTCCAGCAACTTGATGATGGTATCTTCCATCTGTTTGGGCGTATAGTTGCGGGGAAAGTATTTTCTCAGGGTGTCATTTTTGATGGTCACCGTATCAAGCTCGCTCTTTTTCTCCTCGCCCATAATGGCAACGACCGTCTCCGTTGTAAAAGTTCCATCCTGAGCCAGCTTCTTGATACGCTTTGCTTGTGAGACAGAAGGAAAGTTCTGGGTATCATCCATTGCCCGGATCACTTCCTGCTGTTGTTCAGGAGAAAGATAGGAAAGCTCCACAGCAGGATTGAAGGACACGGTTTTGTTATCCACCATGTCCAGCAGTTCTGGAATAAGGTTGGTCAGACGGATGAAACGTCGAACAGTCTCACGACTTTGATTATTCTCTGCGCCCAGCTTTTCATTGCTCCGCAACTTCGACACAAGTTGTGTCGAAGTTAAATCTGACCTTGTACCTTGATTTTTCATGGCATCCAACTTCATTTTGTACGCAAACGCTCTCTCGCTGGGCAGAATATGCTCACGCTGCAAATTGCTATCTACCATGAGGATTATGGCAGCATCATCGTCCATCTGGCGCACAATGACCGGCAGGGTTTCCAGTCCGGCCAGCTCCGCAGCGTGTTGACGGCGGTGCCCGGAGATAATTTCATAGCCGCCCTTCGGTCTGGGGCGGGCAATCAACGGCGAAAGCACACCGTACTGCTTGACACTTTCCACGGTATCGCTCATAGAATCATCGTCCAGAACCTTGAAGGGATGGTTCTTGAATGGAAACAGCTCTCCAATCGGAATCTGCCGCACCTGCTCGCGCTGTTCTTCCTGCCGGGATTCTTCGGTGGAAAAAATATCATCGTAGCTGCTCAGACTGGCGTTTACGCTGCTTTTCGGCATCGGCCAGCACCTCCTTCGTCAGAGATTTATAGGCTTCTGCCACTTTGCCTTTCGGGTCATGGACAAAGATGCTCTTACCCGCCGCGCTGATTTCCGCTGCACGGACGGAGTGGGGAATCGTCTGACCGAACACTTTGATGTGCTTTCCGTATGCCTGCCGGATCAGCGTGTCGATTTGTCGGCCATAGTTGGTGCGGTTATCTGTCATCGTCAGCAGGATACCTTCGATTTTCAGCTTTGGGTTGATCTGCCGATGCACCTTGTTGATGGTCTGCAAAAGCTGTTCCAGACCTTTCGCGGAAAGGTACTGTGCCTGTACGGGTATCAGAGCAGTGTCTGCCGCCGCCAGCGCGTTAATGGTCAGCATCCCAAGGGAGGGAGTGCAGTCCAACAGAATATAGTCATAGTGCTGCTTTGCACTGTCCAAGACTTGCTTCAGCATTTTTTCCCGGCTCATGGTATTGACAAGGGCAACTTCCAGCCCTGCCAGCTCAATGTTGGCCGGGATGAGGTCTACACCCTCTGCATGGTGCAGCACACCTTCACCGGGCGGAATGCACTGGTCGTTCATGGCTTTTGCCATCAGGGTAGAAAGAGTGGCGGGCAGTTCATCGGGCTGTTGCCAGCCCATACTGATGGTGAGCGAACCCTGTGGGTCAGCATCCACCAGTAAAACTTTCTTGCCCTCGGCGGCAAGGCCAACACCCAGATTTTCACAGGTTGTTGTTTTGCCGGTACCACCTTTCTGGTTGACAATGGCAATCGTGGTTGCTTTCTTGGAAATTTTTATCACCCCCGTTTCGCAAAATCGTGGTTGGTCTGATTCTGATAGTAAAGCTGCATGGTGGTCGGTGCGTTGTACAGAGAAGCGAGCAGGTATTGTTTCATGTTCCTGATTGGGCTGCTGTTCTCTGCAAGACACTTCAACACAAATTTGATGTGGTCGGCGTTCAGCTTCATAAACCGGCTGCGCACTACCTCGGCAGGGCGGTCATCCCCGGCAACTCGCAGCATCTTTCGCTTGGTCGCGCAGGTGTCCACCAGCAAATCAACGATCTGGTAGATGATGTCCTCGTCATCCGGGCAAAGCCGGAGAAGAAGCTCGACCTCCAAGGACTGAGAAAAATATTCCTCCAGTTGGGTGCGTTTGCTCATTCCATCCGATTCTTCGGAATAGAAGAGATCAGTCTCACTCATTTCAGTATCATTCTCTTTAGTCTTATTACATCGTGATTTTGCAGGGTCTTGACACGCGATTTTGAAGCCACAAGAATCGTCATTATCACGATTCTTGACACTCTCTTTTGAAGATTCTGCCGAAAAGTTTTTCACATACACCAAACTTGGCTTTCCCTGCCCTCGGCGTTTTCGTTCAATCAGACCAAACTTTTCAAGTTCCCGGAGCAACTTGGTCGCTTTGTTGTCTGCGCAACACAATACCCTCTTGACATCCTCTATCGTGAAGAGGATAAACACCCGGTTCTGCTTGTCCAGCCAGCCGTTTTTCACGGATAGGCTCATGCGATCCAGCAGGATACCATATAGGGTTTTGGCATCCGTGGACAGGCTCTGGAACCGTGGCTCCTGAAAAAGAGCCTTTGGAATGCGGTAGAACGAAAACAGCTCTCCGGCTTGTCCGTAGAAGTAGTCAAGGGTCATGCGGTTGGTTCATGGATAAAAAACAGCAAAAATACATCGGCATCGTTGAGAAAACCTCCTTGTCAATACTTTTGGGAAAAATAAAAAGCGCAACTTTGATGTATAAAATCAAAATTGCGCTAAGTAAGCTGTCAGAAAAAACTTTTCTCGTAAATGACCTTCTCTCTGAGCAAAACCCATTGACACACTTAAAAATTGGGTGGTAAAATTGCCTTGTAGGCGGAGCATGATTCCTGGAAGTAGGATGCAGCTGTGGACTTTTTTGGCGGATAGAACGTATCAACGCGATATTAAGCCCGTCCCCACACTTTCGTGTGGGGGTGTGTTTCGATACCGTTCGGGAGAGCGCTTGCATGGCATGCAAGAGGTCAGCGGTTCGATCCCGCTATTCTCCACCAAAAAAGCACTGTACTTCGTTTGAAGTATGGTGCTTTTCTTTTTGCTTTCTTGGAGGTCACACTGAAAATCAGCCAAATGCCTGATTTTGCAGGCGCATGGACGGCAACCCCCAATTCTTGCTATTTCGTTGCTTTTGAAAATGCTTGTTCGATGTCCGACTGTTTTGCAGGTGGACGCATCACTCCCCCTCAATGTAAGGAGTGAGAGCGAAGCTGTTTGAGAATCTTCGTGGTCTCCACTTTCACATAGGCATCATCAGGCACCTTGGGGAGATACTTCATCAGGAAATCAACATCCTGTTGGATTCGCCGGACGGCAGCTTCCAGTGCAGAATAGTTGATTCCGTAGAATAGAAATTCTGCTTGCTTTCATAATCTGCTAAAAGTACGCAAGTATGAAGGAAAAGCAAGAAATACGCAATGTACCCTCTTTTAAAAAGAGGGTACAAAGAAAGGAAATTCAAAAAACTGTAGTTTGAGTTATAAATACTGGATAAAGAATTTCTGCGCGGCCTGCACTCGTTCCTTTTCACCAGCCTCATGGGCGAAGCCCGGAAGGATCGTCAGCTCCGTATGGACGCCGTGCTCCTGGAAATTTTTCTGCAGGCTCTTCATACGGGCTACGCGGTTATCGCCATACGGGGAGTCGCCGATAAACTTGTTGTCGAGCTCGCCGACACTGATGAGGACGGGTACCTTCTTTACGGCTTCGAGGTCGACATCATAACCGAAGTAATCCTTGAAATCACGGATACCCCAGAAGTAGTCCTCGTCTGGATTCAGGAAGGTCGGACGGCCAGGTGCACCGATGGAGCAGGCCTTCAGACGATCAGGGTGAGCGAGCAGGAAGCGGTTTACGAACTGCCCGCCACCAGAGTGTCCGAACATGAAAAACTGATCTGTGTGAACGCCTGGATAGCGCTTCGCCATATCCTCGATCATATCGAGGAGAATCAGATCATAGCGGATGCCGTCGCAGGAGAGGAGCTTATAGCTGTTGAAGTCATCGCGCTGAATGAGTCCACCCGGGAACATAGGTGCAAGCACAGCCATATGATATTTGTCGGCGAGTTCCTTCGCCTGCTTGATGTACTCTTCGATTGCACAGCCGGTTCCATGGATGATGACGAGGAGAGAGTACTCATGCTCCTCTTCGTCGTAGTAGTAGTCTGGGAGATGCACCCAGTAGTGGAAACGCGGGTCGGTCGGACAGTGCCAGAGCATATTTAAGTAAGCATTGCCGAACAGATTTTTCTGCTGCTCAAGCGTGAGATTCGTAGCCAAAGGATTCTGATTTGCCATACTGTACCTCCAGGATTACAGGAATTTACCGAAGACGAAGCTTGCGATGACGAGCATGATGGCACCACCGATTCTGGAAGAAATCTGAGCATAGGACATCAGCTCCATGCGGTGTGCAGCGCCGAGACACTGTACGTCGCCGGCACCACCGCCGTTTGCCATACAGAGTCCGGCAGTCAGCATTCCTTCTACAGGATAGAAGTGGAACAGCTTACCGACGATGAAGGTTCCGATCATCGCACCGATGACAGTCGCCATGATGATGACGATATACGCTGGGTTTGTGAAGACCTTCGCGTAGTCTGTGAGGTTCGTACCGATACCAACGGTAATCATCAGTGGGAAGGACATATACTTTACGAAGAATTGCTGCATGCCCCTTGCGCCGGCCTTCACGTTTTCCGGCAGGATATTCGTCATATTCAGAATCGCCATCAGGATGACCATGAAAGCGAAGGTATGAATACTGAAGCCGAGGTTTGCATGGTTGATGATGGAGATGTGCTTTGCGTAGAGGTTAGCTACATTGAAGCATACGACACCGAGTGCGAGACCGGTTGCGTAGTCGGCTGCGGTCGGCTTCACGTCACTGGACTTCGTGCTGACATTTTCTTCACCGACCATGAGACGACCATTACCCGTCATGGATGGCTTGATCTGGCCGAGCTTGTTCAGCAGTGCAGACATGAAGACGGCGCAGAGATTGCCAATGCTGATGATTGCAAAGGCAGATGCATACCAGGAGGAGGCATCACCGCCGGTTGCAGCAGCCCACATCTTGCTCATCGGTGTGATACCGGCACCATTGCCACCGCCCATGACTGGAATTGCATAGGTGGCGATCGCCTCGATTGCGCCGACGCCAGTGATGGCACCTACGAGACCAGCGAGGCCGAGTGCACCTGCAATACCTGCAAGAATCGTCGGAATGAATCCGGCGAAGGATTTGATGAGCATCTTACGATCAACCGAGAGCACAGAGCCGGTGATCAGGACGAGAATGTAGAGATCGAGGAAACCGGTGGAGCCGTTGAAGGTATTCAGGGCTTCCATCGAGCCTTCACCAATCAGGTGGAAGGTGTTCATCGCGCCGGCTACGAGGCAGGAGAAGAGCATGCCGCCGCCGAACCAGGTCTTCCAGACCGGGATATGGTCACCGACCCAGCCGAGCAGTGTGCCGATGATCATCGCGAAGGCGAGTGCGCCGACCATGTTGGTCAGCATCCAGTCATTGGCTGCCATCACCATCATCAGTATACTGAATATAAGGTACATCCACAGAGGGAACCCAAGGATCTTCGTTTCTTTTAACTTATTCACAGTAAATCCTCCCAAAAAGTGATACCGAATTTTTAAAGCACTTTTATTTGCCGGCAAATTTGATAAATGTATTGTACAAAATTGGGAGTAATTGTGCAAGATTGTGACGATGGCGATTCCTCTATGGGACGATAACCATTTGGAATGGACATAGCGCCATAAAACAGAAAAAGAAGCACTCGCTCTGTACTGCAAATTGAATGACGAATGCTTCTCCTTTTTCTGTTATGAACCTGATTCCAAAATGTTATCGGTTTTTAGCAGATGCGCTGATCATGTAGCGCCAGACGATTTCTGCAGAAGGGGATAGGTTGCGGCCCTTCTTTCGGGCGACGATGACATAACGATACAGAGTATCGCCTTTTATCGTGCCATAGACCGGGTTTTGACCAGTAGATGAATTACGAATCGTCATGTGCGGCAACAGGGCGATGCCACAGCCGCTGCAGGCAACGAGATATCGTGTGTCAACATAATCAATGCGCTGCGGATGAATCGGTGTGATGTGATATTTTCTGAAAAAAGATTTTTCGGCATCATACAGCCCCTGACCTGGCGTCGCCAGAATATATCGGAGCGACGGATTACGGAAACGGCTGATGTCGATTTCAACCGGATGCTCGAGTGAATTATCGGAGATATCTAGGTCCTCCAGAATCGGTGATTCCTGTGGAATGACAAATACGAGCGGATCCTCCTGTACTGGCATATACTCGATATTTTCGGAGTGTACAGGTTCAGTATAGATGGCTAAGTCGATGGATTCGCTTTCCAGCTCTTCTTCGCACTGCTGAGAGTTGCGATTCAGGTAACTGAGATGTATCTCTGGATGTGTCATCATGAAAGGTGCTGCCTGAACAGCAGCGTAGGCGCCACCACGATGCGTTGTGGCGATCAGTACAGGCTCTGCTGGAATCTGATTAAACTGTCGAAGACTATCCATCATCTCGCTTTCGAGCTGCACATAGCGCCGAGCAAAATCGAGAAAAATCTCGCCCTGTGGTGTAACGCTGATCGGGCTGTGCGTGCGGTCAAAAGGCGAAAAGCCCAACTCTTTTTCGAGCTTATTCAGCTGTTTGGTCAGTGCCGGTTGCGAGATAAACAGTCGCTTCGCCGCCTGGGTAATGTTTCTGTATTTTTCTACCTCGAGCACATAACGGAAAATACTTGTATCCATGTGGACCTCCGAAATCGATGTCTTAACGATAGTATATCAGAATCAGAGCGAAAAATAATTAAAATTTCGGGTGATGCGCTGTTTCTGCAAAGCAATAAGGTCTAGCTTATCCATGCCGTTGAAAGAAAACAGCTATCGAAACTATAGATTCCAATTGCAAAAACATTGAAGAAAATGCCAAAAAAGAGACTCCGGATACTGAAATGAACCCCAAAAGTTAGACAAAAATGGGTCTTTCCCAAATTTTGTGTAAAGTCCAGACAGCTATAAAATAAGAGCGATTTTAATATGAGGCGAAAGACGGCGAAACCGGCTGTCGCCTTAACAATAACATAACGCCGGCAAGGGGGAATGTCAAGGGCGGCAGTGGCATTCATGCCGGGCATGAGGCTGCCGGTGTCGTCGATGCGGATGGTGACGGGGTAAGTGGTGGTGCCGCCGCTGGTGGTGCCTGCAGAGGAGATGCTGGTGACGACGCCCTCAAAGGTGCGGTCGCTGATGGCGTCGGCGGTGATCTCGGCCTTCTGGCCCACCGCGATGTCGAGGATGTCCAGCTCGTCTACGTCCAGGGTCATCTCGAGGTAGCTCAAATCGTAGATGACGCACATGGTCTCGGTGGTGGAAGAACTGCTGCCCACGGTGTCGCCGACCTTCGACCTTTTTTGTCAAACCATTCATTTTTAACAGAAAGGCTCATACGGTCAAGCAGGATGCCGTACAGAGTTTTTGCATCGGTTGACAGATCTTGAAACCGCTGTTCCTGAAAAAGAGCCTTTGGAATGCGGAAGAACGAAAATAGTTCTCCGGCCTGTCCGTAAAAGTAGTCAAGGGTCATACGGTTGTGTCAAGGGCTGAAAGCAACAATGAGATAAAAACATTGTATAAACCTCCGGTGAAAAAATTATTGAGGAATGAAAAAAGCGCAACTTCGATTTTTGGGGTCGAATTGCGCTATGTAATTTGAAATAGAAGGATATTGACTCGCTTTAGCGGCATGAATGACATGAAACATCTTGACAGCAGGTAAATCCGACTGTAGAATACAGCCAAATGAATTCTGTACCTAAATTGTTCTCATGCTACTATGCTGATTGTTGGACAGAAAATCACTTTTCAACCGAATTTGGCGTATCAACGCTAAATCACACCCATTCGCACACGCTTTTCTGGGGGTGCGTTTCAAGGTGGTTCGGGAGAGCGCTTGCATGGCATGCAAGAGGTCAGCGGTTCGATCCCGCTATTCTCCACCAAAAAAGCACTGTACTTCGTAGGAAGTATGGTGCTTTTCTTTTTACTGAAGCCGATTTTGGAGGGCTGCATTGCTTCGCCTGCATATCTTTTGGGCTTTTTGCGGAAAACCGAGATGTTCCCGCAGATAAGCGGGCCCCCATAACAGAAGAGATCGCCGTACAGCAAGCTGCTGTACGGCGATTTCTTCTTCTTTTTTCAGTTCCGCGGGATGGCCATTCGGCGCTCTGCTTTCTTTACGAGCCATGCTCCCGCCCATCCGCAGGCAGCTCCCAAAATGACGCCACCCAGAATATCCGTCGGGTAATGGACACAGAGGTACATCCGCGAGAATGCGATGAGAACGCCTACCGGCAGAGCCGCCATCGCCCACTGCTTTTTCCCGGCCATCCAAAGGGCTGTCACCGAGGCGAAGGACGCCGCCGTATGGCCCGAAGGAAAGGAGAAATCGTCCGGGTACGGGATAAGCAGTTGTACCTCCGTAAGGATGCCGCATGGACGGACGCGGGCCACCAGCGGCTTGAGAAGAAGATTGCAGAGGACAACGTCGATGAGGAGCGCCGCTGCCAGCACACATCCGACCCGCCGCGTTTTGCGGAACACCAGCAGCACCGCTGTCAGCGTCACCCAGAGAATACCGGAGTCTCCCAGACGGGTAATAAAACACATGCTTCCATCCAGCATGGGGCTGTGCAGGGATTGCAGGAATTGCAGGAAAGTGAGTTCGGCGTTCATAAAGCTCCCTCTTTCTCGTTTCGTTATGTACAGGATACCAGAAGTTTATGAACAGAAAACCACAAAGTCTTAAACAGTAGTTAAAACAGCCGGCTCCGCCGCTGAGTTTTGCAGCATTTCAGTTCCCGGCGTTCCTGATGGACAAGGGAAAAATTAAAAAGAAAAGCCGACTGAGAATGCCTCTCAGTCGGCTTTTTCTATGCCGGTGGTGGGGGTCGAACCCACACGTGTTATTAGCACAAGGGATTTTGAGTTTTTATCCGCATCTTCCATCTGGTGTCATCCAGTGATATCTAGTGATATCTGGTTCCCACTGTGCAAAGGTAAAATTCACGCCTCAACGAATAATAATTTGAAATATCCACGATTTTTCGATGCGTTTTTCCTCTACTCTGTTTTTTCGGTTTGGACCGCCCAAATGGAAATTGGAGGGATGTTCAGGAGGGATGCAGGGCAAAACGCTCCTCTGCTTAGGCACAAAACGAAAGGCGGTTGATTTTTTGAACACAAGCTGGAGCAAAACGTTGAAAAAGCCACATGACCCTTGACTACTTTTACGGACAGGCCGGAGAACTCTTTTCGTTCTTCCGCATTCCAAAGGCTCTTTTTCAGGAGCAGCGGTTTCAAAATCTGTCAACCGATGCGAAGACCCTGTACGGCATCCTGCTTGACCGCATGAGCCTTTCTGTTAAAAATGAATGGTTTGACAAAAAAGGCCGAGTGTTCATCATCTTCACGATTGAGGATGTCAAGAGGACTTTGCGTTGCGCAGACAACAAAGCGACCAGACTGCTCCGGGAACTTGAAGGATTTGGTTTGATTGAACGAAAACGTCGAGGGCAAGGAAAGCCATGTTTGGTGTATGTGAAGAACTTTTCGGCAGAATATTCAAAGGAGAATGTCAAGAATCGTGATAATGACGATTCTTGTGGCTCTAAAATCGCTTGTCAAGACCCGGTAAAATCACGAGGTATTAAGAAGAAAGAAAATAAAACAGAGATGAATAATACGAATCCTATCCTTTCCGACGAATCGGAGAAGATGAAGAATCGTGAACTGCTCGAAGAATATTTTTCTCAGTCTTTAGAGGTAGACCTTCTGCTCCGGCTCTGCCCGGATGATGAGGACACCATCTATCAGATCGTAGATTTGCTGGTGGACACCTGTGCGACCAAGCGAAAGATGCTGCGGATTGCCGGGGATGACCGCCCTGCCGAGGTAGTGCGCAGTCGGCTGAAAAAGCTGAACGCCGACCATCTCCGTTTCGTACTGGGTTCTCTGGCAGAAAACACTGCCCCGGTGCGGAACATGAAGCAATACCTGCTGGCGATGCTCTACAATGCGCCCACCACCATGAACCTCTACTATCAGAACAAGACGAACCACGACTTTTCGTGTGGTTCTCCGGGGAGGTGATGTTATCGCAAAGAAAGCTACGATTATTGCAGTCACCAATCAAAAAGGCGGTGTGGGGAAAAGCACCACCTGTGAAAATCTGGGCATCGGGCTGGCGATGGAGGGCAAAAAAGTTCTGTTGGTGGATGCTGACCCACAGGGCAGCTTGACCATTAGCATGGGCTGGCAACAGCCCGATGAACTGCCCACCACCCTTTCCACCCTATTGGCAAAAGCGATGAACGACCAGCCTATCCAACCCGGTGAGGGCATCCTGCACCATGCAGAGGGCGTTGACCTGATCCCTGCTGACATCGAACTGGCAGGGCTGGAAGTGTCTCTCGTCAACTGCATGAACCGGGAAAAGATGTTGAAACAGGTGCTGGACAGTGCCAAGCGGGAGTACGATTTTATTCTGCTGGACTGCACTCCTTCCCTTGGGATGCTGACCGTCAATGCACTGGCAGCAGCGGACACTACCCTGATTCCTGTGCAGGCGCAGTATCTGTCGGCAAAGGGTCTGGAACAGCTTTTGCAGACGGTGCAGAAGGTCCGGCGGCAGATCAACCCGAAACTGAAAATCGAGGGCATTCTGCTGACCATGACGGACAACCGCACCAACTACGGACAGCAGATCGACAATTTGATTCGAGGTGCCTACGGCAGCAAGATCAAGGTGTTTGACCAGACCATTCCCCGGTCTGTCCGAGCTGCGGAGATCAGTGCAGTGGGCAAAAGCATTTTCCAGCACGACCCCAAAGGTAAGGTGGCAGAAGCCTACCAATCTCTGACGAAGGAGGTGCTGGCGAATGCCGAAAAGCAGCTTAAGCGTGTCGCTGAAAGGGGCAGATGACATTTTCTCCACCGAGGAATCCCGGCAGGAGCAGCAGCGGGAACAGGTGCAGCAGATTCCCATCGGGGAGCTGTTTCCTTTCAAGAATCATCCCTTTAAGGTCTTGGATGACGAGTCCATGCAGCGCACGGTGGAAAGCGTAGAGCAGTACGGCGTGTTGTCTCCGCTGATCGCCCGCCCACGCCCGGAGGGTGGCTATGAAATCATCTCCGGGCATCGCTGTCAGCACGCTGCACAGCTTGCCGGGCTGGAAACCCTGCCGGTCATTGTCCGCAACATGGATGATGATGCCGCAGTTTTGCTCATGGTGGACTCGAATCTCCAACGTGAAAACATCTTGCCCAGTGAAAGGGCTTTCGCCTACAAAATGAAGCTGGAAGCTCTAAAAAATCAAGGTGCTAGGTCAGATTTAACTTCGTCCCAAGTTGGGACGAAGTTGAGAGCCGATGAAAAAGTAGCAAAAGATTCAGGCGAAAGTCGCAATCAAGTCCAGCGTTTTGTGCGCCTGACGAACCTTGTCCCTGAATTGCTCGACATGGTGGACGAGAAAAAAATCTCTTTTAACCCTGCGGTAGAACTGTCCTATCTGGACGAAAAACAGCAACAGGATTTTTTAGAAGCAATGGATGCTTCCCAGAACGCACCATCTCTTTCACAAGCCATTCGGATAAAAAAGCTGGCGCAGCAGGGTGAGTTTGACTATGATGCAGTCTACAACATTATGAATGAGGAAAAGAAAAGCGAACTGGACACCGTGACCATCAAAAACGAAACCCTGCGGAAATACTTTCCACGCAATTACACGCCCCGGCAGATGGAAAGCATCATCATCAAGCTGCTCGACCAGTGGCAACTAAAAAAGCAACAGGCAAAACAGAAGAAGCAGGAAGAAGCGCGCTGATCGCAGACTGAACCAAAAGACCCAGTTCCGGGTCTTTTATTTTTGCAAAAATTTTGGAGGAAACGCCTATGAACTTTACTACCACTCACATCCGTTCCGAGAAAGTCACCATTGATACTCGCATCTACACGATTCTGAACGGCAGAAAAAAGCCTGGTGAAGTCTATCTCGCAGCCATTGCCCCGGATATGGAGCTGACCGTCATCACGCTGGATGAGGCTCCCGGCATCCTGCCCTGCTTTGAGGAGGATGATGCTTGCCTGAACCTCCCTGATACCTCACTGCTGCTCTGCTACAATCCGGCGCACGTGCTGAAGATGGGCGGCAAGCACTACCTGACCGGCCCGGTGATTCTGGTCCGCACCAACATGGACGGCGAGGTCATCTCGCTGACCATTGATGAGGTCTACCTGTTCCAGAAGTATCTGGCAAGCCACAGCATCACCCTGATGGCAGACGACCAGAAGCTGCCCTGCATCTGCATTGACTGAGGTGTGCCATGCTGAACTTTTTTATCGGTTTCGCATTTTTTGAAGCAGGTGCCTTTTTCGGCTTCTTCGTGGCGGCTCTGATGCAGATGGCACGGAGCGGCGAAATCAGTCTGAACGGAAAGGAGGATTCGCATGGAAGAAAATACCCTGTCGGTGCTGAAAATTGCGCCGGGACAGTATCCGCAGCAGGTCGAGATTGATAACGACCTGAAGGCTTTGCAACAGGCTGTCGGCGGTTCCATCGGCGCAAGCTACCCGTTTGAAGATCCGGTTGCCATCATCTACAACGATGACGGCAAGCTCATGGGACTGCCGTTGAACCGTGCCTTATGGGACGAGGACGGGCTGATGTACGATGTTATTGCCGGAACCTTTCTGGTGGTAGGTCTGGGCGAGGAAGATTTTGTATCGCTCTCCCCGGAGCTGGCGCAGAAGTATGAAGAAGAATTCCATCAACCCGAAGCCTTTCTCCCTCTGGGGCGTCGCCTGATGGTCATTCCGGTTCCGGATGAATCAGTTCAGAGTGATGCAGAAAAGGCTGTGAGTAAGCCCCCGGTGGAACATGACCGTTAAGGCGATTTTCTGCACAGGAGGTGGTAACGATGCAGGAAGAAATCGAGCATAAGACGGTCAACCTTGCCATCTCGACCACAAAACTGTCTGCCCGCACCCTGCTGCGTGGGATGCAGTTTCTGCTGCGGCAGTACGACAAGCACGCTTCGCAGGGCAAGCAGTCCATGAAGCGGCTGGTACGGCAGAACCGTGGCGTGACCAATGTGGAGATCCAGAAAACTGGCATCAAGGATTTTGACCGCTATGCTAAGCGGTATCACATCGACTACTCCATCCAGAAAGACCTGTCCTGCAAGCCGCCCCGATATCTGGTCTACTTCAAGGCACAGGACACGGATGCCTTGAGTGCAGCGTTCAAGGAATATTCGGCATCGGTGCTGGATAAAACCAAGCGTCCTTCCGTGCTGGCAAAGCTGCATGATCTGGCGCAGTCCGTTGCAAATCTGCCGGACAAAGTGCGGCACAAGCAGGAGGAGCGTGGCCTATGAGCAAAAAGAAGCTTTCCAAGCTGCTGGCGCTCTATCTGCCCTATGTGGTGATTGGGCTTGTAGCTACCAATCTGGGCGAGGCATGGCGGCTGGCTGTGGGCAAGGAACTGGGCGACAAAATCGTATCGCTGATGGATACGCTCCCGGCTGTATTTTCAAATCCGCTGCCCAGCCTGCACCCATTTGACTTGTTCATTGGTCTGTGCTGCGGTGCTGGAATGCGGCTGGCGGTGTACCTGAAAGGCAAAAACGCCAAGAAGTACCGCCACGGCATGGAGTACGGCTCTGCCCGGTGGGGCGGACCCAAAGATATCGAGCCGTTTATGGCTCCGAAGTTTGAGGACAATATCATCCTGACCAAAACAGAACGGCTGATGATGTCCAACCGCCCACCTGATCCGAAGAATGCCCGGAACAAAAACGTGCTGGTGGTGGGCGGCCCTGGCAGCGGCAAGACCCGGTTTTGGCTCAAGCCCAACCTTTTACAATGTCACAGTTCCTATGTGGTCACCGATCCGAATGGCGGATCAGCAATAAATCTGCTACTGGCTTTGGTGACATTATGGCCACCGAAACCTACGGTACCCGCAGGGCCAACGCTTACAAGATTTTGGAAGACACCTTGAATTTGCGTGACAGCCGCGTTTATGATACCATCGAGGAGGATGGGAAAGAAAAGCGTGTGCTGAATCAAAACGAAACCACCCTCGCCCAGCAGAAACAGCAGGCCATCAAGGACGCATTTGCTGGCTGGGTCTGGAAAGATCCACAGCGACGCGCCCTACTGGTAAAAAAGTACAACGAGCTTTTTAACAGCACCCGCCCCCGTGAGTATGACGGTAGTCACATTCATTTTGTGGGCATGAACCCGGAGATCGATTTGCGAGAGCATCAGCGCAATGCGGTTGCCCATGTGCTGTATGGGTACAACACCCTTTTGGCGCACGAAGTCGGTGCTGGCAAGAGTTTTGAGATGGCGGCTTCCGCTATGGAACTGAAACGTCTGGGCTTGTGTCAGAAAAGTCTTTTTGTCGTGCCAAACCATTTGACGGAACAATGGGCCAGCGAGTTTTTACGCCTGTACCCCAATGCAAAGCTGCTGGTCACCAGCAAGAAAGATTTTGAACCCGGTAATCGAAAAAAATTCTGTGCGCGAATTGCGACCGGCGACTACGATGCAGTTATCATCGGACACAGCCAGTTTGAAAAGATACCCTTGTCCGCAGAACGACAGGAGCGTCTGATTCAGGAACAGATGGATGAAATCGAGGAGGCCATCGAAGAAGCGAAAGCGCAGGTTGGCGAGCATTTCACGGTAAAGCAGCTGGAAAAGCTGCGCAAGTCTTTGAAACAGAAATTGGAAAAGCTGCAAGGCACAGACCGTAAAGATGATGTGGTTACGTTTGAACAATTGGGCGTAGACAGGTTGTTTGTAGATGAAAGTCAGGCGTTTAAGAACCTCTACTTGTACATGAAAATGCGTAATGTCGCAGGTTTGAGTACGAGCGAGGCACAAAAATCCAGCGATATGTTCGGCAAGTGTCGCTATCTGGATGAAATCACCGGTGGCCGTGGCGTGATTTTTGCAACGGGTACACCCCTGAGCAACAGTATGACCGAGATGTACACCCTCATGCGCTACCTCCAGTACAACACCTTGCAGCAGAAAGGGTTGACCCATTTTGATGCGTGGGCTTCTACTTTTGGTGAAACTACTACTGCCATCGAACTTGCGCCCGAAGGCACCGGATACCGTGCACGCACTCGTTTTGCGAAGTTCTTCAACTTACCTGAACTGATGGCGATGTTCAAAGAAGCGGCGGATATCAAGACCAGCGATCAGCTTCATCTCCCGGTGCCTGATGCAAAATTTGAGACGGTGGTGGTCAAACCTTCGGAAATCCAACAGGACATGGTGCAGGCGTTGAGCGAACGTGCAGCCGAAGTCCACAGCGGTTCTGTTGCCCCTTCTGTGGATAATATGTTGAAAATCACGTCGGATGGCCGCAAAATCGGTCTTGACCAGCGGTTGATGAATTCCGCTCTGCCCGATGACCCCAACAGCAAGTTAAATGCCTGCGTCAACAACGTCCTGCGCATCTGGAACGACACCAAGGAGCAGAAGCTGACCCAGCTGATTTTCTGCGATATGTCTACTCCCAAGGGGGACGGTTCGTTCAACGTCTATGATGATATTCGCACCAAGCTGCTCAACGCCGGTGTGCCCGAACAGGAGATCGAGTTCATCCACAACGCAGATACGGAGAACAAGAAAGCAGAACTTTTCTCCAAGGTACGCAGCGGACAGGTGCGTGTGTTGCTGGGCAGCACTGCAAAGATGGGAGCTGGCACCAACGTCCAGACGCTGCTCGTAGCGGTGCATCATCTGGATGTAGGCTGGCGTCCGTCTGATATGACCCAGCGTAACGGCAGAATCATCCGCCAAGGCAACCAAAACAAACAAGTCTACGTTTATAATTACGTCACGGAATCGACATTTGACGCCTACCTCTATGTGCGACACGAAGTCGCTTAATTCAACTGTCTGGCAATGACCGGACCTGTTATTCCATTAGCAGTAGTCTACTGTCAACAAAGCGGCTGGTAACGGCTGTGAGGAAGCGTGACAGGACAAGGGTAGCCCCACCCGAAAGGGTTCAAGCTGAAACTGCGAGGTGAAAGCGATAAGCTGCAAGCAACAATGCGGTTGGGGAGCCTGACTTGTATGGTATGGTTAATGTAACGTGAATCACTGATAAACGTCGTTAAGGCCGAACAGGCTAAAGTTGCTGACAAGCCTGAACCAAAATGGTAATGCAGCTGGTTATTCCCCTGTATAGTGGGAATACATGGACACAAAGCTGCCGGCGGAGAAGTGAGACCTAACCCATACTGTTGAATAAGCGGAACGTGGTAAGCCCGTATTTCTCCGAGCAATCGGACGGAAACCGTAAGGAGACTTTATGAAATGCGGGTAGAAGAAAGATGGAAAAAGCGAATGCCGACCCTGTAATGGGGACGGATAGAGGTTGCAACATTACCTCATGCGAAAGCGGGCAGACTTCCATCCATGGTCTTTCTTTACGAGAGAATTTACAGAACTTTTCAAAATGGAGGAATTGCAAATGAACGAGAAATCGTGTGCACCGACTTGCAAAGTGGAAGATTGGGCCAGCATCGACTGGAACAAGGCTCGCGCTTATGTTAAAAAGCTGCAAATGCGTATCGTAAAGACTCAACAAGAAGGTCATTACAGCAAAGTGAAAACGCTGCAATGGCTGTTAACTCACTCGTTTTACGCCAAAGCCTTGGCAGTGAAGCGAGTAACAAGCAATCGTGGTAAAAATACGGCTGGGGTTGACCATGAACTGTGGCTGACCCCAGAGGCAAAATTCAAGGCAATCAATAAACTGAAACGGCGAGGATACCGTCCTCAGCCTCTGAAACGTGTTTATATTCCGAAGAAAAACGGCAAACTGCGGCCATTGAGTATTCCGACAATGACAGACCGAGCCATGCAGACTTTGTACATGTTTGCACTGGAACCGCTTGCTGAAACCTACGGTGACCCGAACTCCTATGGATTCCGAATCGGCAGAAGTACGCACGATGCAATCGAGCAGTGCTTTACCGACCTGAACAAAGGAAAATCACCCGAATGGATTCTCGAAGGTGACATCAAGGGATGCTTCGACCATATCAGCCACGAATGGCTCATGGAAAACATTCCGATGGACACACAGGTTTTACAGAAATGGCTAAAGTGTGGATTTGTCGATACGAAACAGCTGTTCCCCACCGAAGAGGGTACGCCGCAGGGCGGGACTATCTCGCCCACTCTGATGAATATGACACTGGATGGGCTGGAACGGCTCTTAAAGGAACGACTGCCGACCAAACAGTACTTCAATGGGAAAACTCACTTTAATAAGATGAACTTTGTGCGCTATGCTGACGACTTTATCGTAACCGGAGAAAGCCCGGAATTTCTGCGCGAAGAAGTCCTTCCTATTATTAGAGAGTTTATGGCTGAACGTGGATTGCAGTTGTCCGAAGAAAAGACGGTTATCACCCACATCGAAGATGGATTTGACTTCTTGGGCAAGAATATTCGAAAATACAACGGAAAACTCCTTATCAAACCCTCGAAGCAATCGGTCAGTTCTCTGCTGAAAAAGGTGCGCGAAATCGTCAAGAGCAACAAATCGGCAAAGCAGGATTCCCTGATTCGCCAGCTCAACCCGGTTATCCGTGGCTGGGTCAATAACCAGCGATTTGTTGTGTCCGCTGAAGCATTCAGCAAAATCGACTATCAGATTTATAATTGTCTCTGGCAATGGGCAAAGCGCAGGCACAAGAAAAAGAGCAGACGGTGGATTGCCAAGAAATATTGGCACTGCATCGGCTCTCGGAACTGGACTTTTGCCGCAGAAAAACGCTCCAAGAAGAGAAACAAAGAGCTTTCCTATTTTGCCCTCGAATATGCAACGGACACCAAAATCATCCGCTTTAAGAAAATCGTTGCCGAAGCAAATCCGTTCGATGCGCGGTGGAATGGTTATTATGAAGAGCGTGATGGTGAGAAAATGCTGAACAGCACCAACGGACGCGAAAAGCTCTTGAAAGTATGGAGAAATCAGCACCGCTGCTGCCCTGTGTGTGGAGAACCGATAACTTCTGACACAGGTTTCAAGGTTCACAAGGTGTTCCGACATGGAAAGTCACCATGGCTGGAAATGGTGCATCCCGAATGCCATACCGTATTGCACAAAAACGATGCTTGTTTTGTTGCGCCGGGTTCCCTAACGGGAACTTTCTGAAAGGCTTGAGCCGTATGAGGGGAAACTCTCACGTACGGTTCTTAGGGGAGGGGCTGGCAGTAATGCCATCCTCTTACCCGATCAGACCCTTGAGAATAAGCAGAAGTTTATCTCGCAGATCATGACGAGCAAATCGCCTATGCGATCTTGCGATGATATTGACGAACAGGCTTTGTCTTACGCAGAAATCAAGGCTCTGTGTGCAGGCGACCCTCGCATCCGGGAAAAGATGGACTTGGACGTGCAGGTAGCAAAATTGAAGGTGCTGCGCGGAGACTTCCAGAATCAGAAATATCGTCTGGAGGATAAGCTGCTCAAAACTTTCCCAGAGGAGATCCAGAAACAGAAAACCCGCATTGCTGCTTTACAACAGGATTCACAGATTGCAGCAGCACACCCGCAGGACAAAGAAAACTTCTGCGGCATGACCATCAAGGGCATGGTGTACGATGACAAAAAGGCTGCAGGCGAACGGCTGCTGCTGGCTCGGCAGGAGATGCCTAATGCTGATATGATGCTGCTGGGCACCTACCGTGGCTTTGAACTGAACATTCGATTCGACAGCTTCAAAAATGAGCATCAGGTCGTACTCCGGGCAGAGTTGAGTTACCCGGTGTCGCTGGGCGATGATGCGCGCGGCAATATCACTCGTCTGGACAATGCCATCGACAATTTCGCTGACCGTATTGCAGATGCCGAAAATGCTCTGCAAAACCTTGAACAGCAGAAGCAGGCCGCAGAGGTCGAAGTGGCAAAGCCCTTTGCACAGGAGGAAGAACTGGCCGAAAAGTCTGCCCGCCTTGCTGAATTGAACGCCTTGCTGAACATTGACCGTGACCGCAGTTCCTCGCAGGATACTCCCGAAGAATCCGAGGAAACCGAAGCACCCGCAACTCGTCCGTCTGTGCTGGCTGCACTGGGGGAAAAGACCAATCAGCCGGAGCCTGTCAAACTGTTCCGCAGCTACTATGATAAGGATGGTGATGCACGATGAAAGAGAAGCGGGATGAAATCATCATCCTGCGCCTGACCAAAACAGAGAAGAACCGCATTTATGAAAAGATGCTGGGCATGGGCATCCGAAGCCTGAGTGCCTATATCCGCAAGATGGCACTGGACGGCTACTGCCTGAACCTTGACCTGCCGCAACTGCGGCGCATGGCGTATCTTTTGCAGATGTGCAGCAACAATCTGAACCAGTACGCCAAACGTGCCAATGAGAGCGGCAAAATCTACGCCACCGACATGGAGGACCTGCGGCAGCGGCTGGATGAACTGATTGACATTGGTCGGCAAATTCTTTCCAAGCTGGCAGAGCTATAAAAATTCCCGCAGTTGGAGGACTGCGGGTGTACATATAATGCTTGACATCCTTGCAACGTAGTAGTCGATACCTTTATAATAAAGGCGAACAGAAAGGAAGTGCTTGATATGATGTCTATGCTGAAGAAAATTGTTCTTTTCCCGATTTCTCTCTTTGTGGCGTTTCTGGCTCTGATGGCAAAGTGGTTGCTCACTCTGTCCAGCTATGTGGTCGCGCCGCTGATGCTCTACATCTTCGGCTGCGGCATCTACACTGCCTATCGCCAGACTTGGAATCAGTTCTTTATCCTGCTGGTAGCCGAGTTCATCTGCTTCATCCTCTTTTTCGGTGCAGCTGCCATCACCGAGAGCATCGGGCGTTTCAGTGAGTGGCTTGCAGAACTGTGAGGAGCATTTTCAACCTTTTGCCGCCTCCGGGCAGCATTTTTTCTTTGCAATAGGGGGTGATGATGCTGGCAGCAACACGGCTGATTGCGCTGCACAAAAACAAGGGCATGACCGTTGCGGCCTGCCTGAAAAATCGCACGGACTATATTGAAAACCCGGACAAGACTGAGCAGGGGCAGTTTGTCAGCAGCTATGCTTGCAGCGCCCTGACGGCAGATGAAGAATTTATGCTGTCCAAACGGCAGTACGACCTTGTGAACGGACGCAGGCAGAAAAGCGATGTAATCGCTTATCAGATACGGCAGTCCTTCCGTCCGGGGGAAATCACCGCAGAGGAGGCTAACAAGGTGGGCTACGAACTGGCCATGCGCTTTACCAAGGGCAAGCACGCCTTTGTAGTGGCAACGCACACGGACCGGCAGCACATCCACAACCATGCGATCTTCAACTCCACAGCGTTGGATGGCAGCAGAAAGTTCCGGGATTTTTTCTTTTCGGCGTTGGCTGTGCAGCGGTTGAGCGACCTGATTTGCTTAGAACACCAGTTGTCCGTCATTGAAAAGAAGCCCTACCGGGAACAGCAGAAGCGCATCGTCTACCCGCCTAAGGAGAGCAACCGTGACCGCCTGTGCGGAATCATCGACACAATCCTTGCAGAAAAACCGGGAGATTATGAAACGTTTCTGCAAAAGCTAGAGCAGCAGGGCTACGAGGTGAAGCGTGGCAAGTACACGGCGGTGAAGGGCAAGGGACAGAAACGCTTTATTCGGTTCCGAACTCTGGGCACCGGCTATGGCGAGGACGAAATCAAGGCGGTGCTGGAGGGTAAGGCGAAACACCAACCTTATCAGAAGAAGCCGCCCAAAGAACAGCCCTTCCAGTTGCTGGTGGACATTCAGGGAAAAATGGCAGAGGGCAAAAGCGTCGGCTACAAAAAGTGGGCGACCAAGTTCAGCCTGAAGGAGATGTCCAAGACGCTGCTATTTTTACAGGAGCAGAAAATCGGCAGTGCCGAGGAACTGCGGGAACGTGCAGCGGCGGCAACGGAACGCTATCATGCCATGGGCGATTCCATCAAGGCGGCAGAAACGAGGTTGGCCGAAATCGCCGTCCTGAAAACCCACATCATCAACTATGCCAAAACCCGTGAGGTGTACGCCGCCTATCGGAAAACCGGGTACAGCAAAGTCTTTCTGGAAACTCACCGGGAGGAAATTACTCTGCACAAGGCGGCGAAAGCTGCCTTTGACGAGGCAGGATTGCAAAAGCTGCCGAAGGTCAAGGAGTTGGATGCAGAGTTCGCAGAGCTGTTGAGCAAGAAGAAAGCAGTTTACCCGGACTACCGCAAGGCACGGAACGAGATGCAGGAACTGGTTCGGGCACAGAAAAATGTGGAACGATTTTTTGCGGAGGAAAAAGATACCACCGAGAAAACTCAGGCCCGATAAACGAATACCGCCGAGGAGCTTTCCCAGTTGGGAGGCATCCTCGGCGGTATTTTTTAGTTTATATAGCAGCGATCCTGTTTTACGAGCCAATCTTCACACAACCGCTGAGCTTCGGCCTTTGTGCAGCAGGTGCAGTTGAAAAGTTTGCCACGGATAGAACAGTAAGTGTAGTGTACCTTCGGGACACCATTGGCATCTCGGAAATCAACGCAGCGTTCCTCACCGGGCAGCAGATAGATCGTATCCACGTTCAACAGCTCCTTTTACCTTCGTTCATGTGCCAAGGAGCACAACATTTGCTATTGTACCATGTACCGTCCCAAAAGACCATTGCTTTTTTGACCAAAGATACGCACAAAAATTTTTCGTTCCAAAAGTATCCAGCTGGCGTTGAGCAAACGCTATTGGATTGTGTATAACAAAAATTGCGACAGGTATGCTATTTGTGTGTAACAAACACAATTAGAATGTGAGGTCGCTATGAATACGCTTTTGGGTCAACGAATACGAGAACAGCGCAAGGAAAAAGGCTGGACGATTGAGCAATTTGCAGAACGGGTCGACTTGTCGACAAATTATGTTGGAGACTTAGAGCGCGGAGTAAAAATCCCTAAACTGGAAACCTTTATCCGAATCGTCGAGGTGCTGGACGTATCTGCCGATGTGCTGATCCGGGATTCGGTTGCATCTGCTTCCCATGTGGCAGATGATGAACTGTGCAAAAAGTTGAGCCAGCTCACGCCGGGGCAGAAGAAAGCCGCCATTGACATCCTGAATGCGTACACAGACAATATCCCCTATATCACAAAATAACACCTATGTCAAAGAACGCCAGCAAACGTGCTGACGCTCTTTCTTTTTGCCCTCAAATAGTTTATAATCAACACCATAAGCGTGCACATAACGCTAATAGTGAGTGCTTGAGGTGAACGACATGACAATCCTACCCAATATCGAAGAAGCAATGGAAGATGCCCGGAATGGAAAGCTGAGTCCGTATTGGCAGAACGATCTCAAACGTGAATGCCTGCATAGGAAGTTATCGGATGAAGAACGGCAGGCGCTTTCGGAACTGAATCGCATTTTGTCAGAGACTCCGCAATGGAGCGGCGAAGAAGAACTGTGTATCGAAATGGAGAACATCGGTGGCAGGGTTCGCTTCTGTCACTTTTGGGATGAGCACTACTCCATGGTGCAGTTGACGGAAGATCGCAACGGAAAATACTCCACAGCCTACGTTCTGGATACAGAAACCACCCCGGATGTGCGTAAGGAGGCGGCATTGCAGGCACAGAAAGAACTTGCGGACTGTATGCAGGTGTGGGGCATTCCCCAACAAGCGTTTTGCAACGCAAAATAAGCAGATGTATATACGTCTGCACTGCTTGCTACAATGGTGTTGGTTCTGAGAAGCTCACAGCCAGTGAGCTATACAGATGCCCAAACCTAAGCTACAATGAAGATGTGCTGAGAGAACGAAGCATTGCTTGAGCTGAACAATTGTACTTCGGCCTTTCGAGGTCCACCACACGAACAGTGACTTGAAAAAGCTGGCATCCACACTCAAAAACTGGGAGGCGATATCCGTATTGTAATGGAACATACCAGTACGTACTGGAGACCGATCGCACTGACATTGAAGGAAGCGGGCTTTTTTCCGTTGTCAATGCGATTTGCGGTCGAATAGGAGCTTCTTGTCCTTCATCTGTCTGCTTCTCCCTCATTTCTGCGCTGAGACGCAGAGCCAGCCTTTCTTTTTGTGTATCTGCACCTCGTGAAAGCCCGCCTGCTCCAGATACGCCTTCAGCTCGGTGTCCTTATAGATGGTCATGCCACCGATGATCTCCGTCCACCTCTCGTCCTTGTCCGTGTCGCCGCTTGCTTCGTTGCAGATGAGAAATGTCCCGCCGACCTTCAGCACCCGGTAAACCTCCCGGAAGCACCGAGGCAGATCAGGCCAGAAATAGACGGTTTCAAAGGCCATCCCCGCATCGAACCAGTTGTCCGTAAACATCATATCTGCCACGCTGCCTTGCAAAACGGCGCAGCGACCCTCCGCGATGGCGACGTCGTTGACCTTTTTCGACTTCTCCACGCTGACGGGCGAATAGTCGATGCCCTTGACGACGCCCTGTGGGCATTTTTTCAGCAGCCGTCGGATGTTCGCCCCACCGCCGCAGCCGCAGTCCAGCACCTTGGCGTCCGGCGCAGTATTCAGAAATTGAAGCCCCCACCGGGCCACGGCGCTGTGACCGAGATTCATCATGGCGACCATAATTTTCCCGCCAAAGCCCACGGGCTTGCGGGTATTTTCAAAGAATGACATATCACACCTCCATTTTTACACACTCGGCATAGGTCAGCGGGAACGAGGCTTTCAGGACAGCGCTTTTCCGCACCGTCCAGCCGTTTTGCCGCAGGAAACGCAGGTATTCCTCGCTCGTCCATCTGCTGTGGAGAGGGAAGCCCGCCAGCTTCATGAAAAATGCCTTGACCTTGCCGGAAAACGAGTTCCCCGCGTGGGTGAAGGTCGGCGCGATGAGCACGCCGTCCTCTTTCAGCACCCGCTTGATTTCTTGCAGGGCTTTTTCCGGCTGCGGCACGATGTGCAGCGCATTGGACACGATCACCACATCAAAGGACTTATCCGCATAGGGCAGGCGGAACATATCCTGCACGGAAAAGTGCAGCTTGGCAGAGTGGTTATCACGCTTGGCCTCGGCAATCATCTCCGCGGAGGCATCCGTCGCCTCGATGTGCGCTGCCGCGTTCACAATGTGCTTTGCAATCAGTCCCGTGCCGGTCGCCAGCTCCAGCACCGTTTTGGCTTTCACCACCGGCCGGATCAGCTTATACATCTCTTCGTATGCCGCCCGATCCTTTCGCATAAAGCGGTCGTAACGACCGGCATTTTTGTCCCAGAAGGTCTTTCGTTCTTTCATAGCCGTTGCCCTTATCTCTTCTTTATTTTTTGCCGCATTGTGCCTCTCGGAAAGGATTCAAAGTGCCACTAAATTTTCCCGTGCAGGCATCTGTCCCGCCGCTCTCAGGCGTATTCCAGCAGTGCATTGCACGCCGGACAAAACGCCTCGCCCCTTGTCCAATGCACGCCACAATAATACCGGCGCACCATGAGGGTAACGGTTTCGATCTCCTTTTCCTTGTTCAAGTTCTGAAGTCCTTTCTGTTTTATACACGGTTAGTTAATTCTAACCATCTGGTGGAAGAAAAGGCAGGCCACCTGTATGTAGTCTGCCTTTTGCCTGATGCGAAAGCCCGCAGACACGCGGGGCTTACAGCACCAGCGAGGGCGCGGTGTAGACCCGTGCCTTCAGCTCGCTGTTTAGCATATACAGCCCCTTGCTGTCACCGCCGAACAGCTCCATCTTGGTAATGAGGTCAGCGGCGTTCTTCTCCTCCTCGCCCTGTTCCTTGATGAACCAGTCCAGCATCTGCATGGTGCGGAAGTCCTTGACCTCGTATGCGGCGGCGTAGATGGCATTGATGCTGGCGGTGACCAGCTTCTCATGCTCCAGTGCCTTTTTCAGCGGGGTCATGTGGTCGCCTCGTTCCCACTCCGGCTTTGTGATAGCCTCAAAGGTGACGCCCTCGCCGTTATTCTGCAAATACTGATAAAACAGCATGGCGTGATCCCGTTCCTCCTGCGCCTGTACCCGGTACCAGTTCTCAAAGCCGTCCAGTCCGACGGCAGCGTAGTAGTTGGCAAAGTCCAGATACAGATAGGCGGAGTAGAACTCCTTATTGATCTGCTCGTTGATCAGCTTAGATACCTTAGCGTTCATGATACTTCTCCTCCATAAGATTGTCTTTTTCCTGCTCCCGGCAGGCAGGGCAGATATACCGTACCCAGAGCGATGCTGGGATGCTCCCTTTTCATCTCCAGGAACACCTGCTCCGCCGTGGGATGCTGCTGCAGCTCCGTTACGGCGACCAATATCTCCTCTGCGTATTTTGGCATACCGCCAACCCTCTAAATGCAAGAATGAGTCTTATTATTTTGCTTTTATTATACCTATATTTTTTTCTCTGTCAACAACCACAAAGGGCTTGTGCGCCAAAGGCTGCCTCGAAGTACCTTAACAGTTTTAACTGTATCTGTTATATTTCAATATAAACTGTATCAGCAGTAAACACAGTTGCATTGGAGGTTGATTATGCGTCAGATATTGCTTTTCGCGGCACTTGCCGCCGTGCTTGCACTGCTTCTGGTGAGTTGCGGGGGAACCAAGGACAAGCCGGTGCCGACAGAGGAGGACGCTCCCGGCAAGGCGGCGTATCATAAGATCAGCGCCGAGGAAGCCTATGAGATGATGATCTCGCAGGAGATTGTGGTGGTGGATGTCCGCACCCGGGAGGAATACGATGGCGGGCATATTGAAAACGCCGTCCTTGTGCCCAACGAGAGCATCGGGAGCGAAATGCCCGAGACGCTGCCCGATAAGGAGGCGACGCTGCTGATCTACTGCCGCAGCGGCCGCCGCAGCAAGGATGCTGCACAAAAGCTGCTGGCGCTGGGGTATCAGAGCGTCTGCGACTTCGACACGATCCTGATTGTCCAAACTCAATTCAAGGTCATGGTCGATGATGGGCAGCTTGAACCGGACGGACTTCAGCCACTGTCCATTAGGCTGGCGTTCCGGGCAGATCTGCACCTCGTCGATCAAAATTTCCACCAGTCTGCGGCGTTCCGCCTCGGTCATGGTGGCATAAAACTTGTCAAAGCAAATCAGGATCTTATAGATGTTGTCGCCTGTGATTTTGTCGGCTTCAATGGCCTGCTTCTTTGCCCGGGCATCCATCAGTCCATTTTCCACCTCTTCGATTTTATCGTACATCTTATAAAGGCGGTCGTCAAGGTCAGATTTTCGGGCGATAAAGTGCCGGTCGTCCGGGTCAAGGCTGTCGATCTCCTCCATAAGCCGGGATTTTGTGGAGTAGTGCTGCCGTAGCTGCTTCTCATAGGCGGCGATCTCCTGCTCAATGGCAGTGGTATCTACCTTCATGTGTAGACCTTGGTCTTTTCTGCTGCCATTTCCAGCACCTCCCATTCGTACCGTCTTGTTCGGAATAGACTTTGCAAGCAAAGTCGTGTACCAAAGGGCGCTGCTCTCGCCTGTCGGCTCGGTCAAGCGCTTCAAAATGCAACGCATTTTGAGGTCGCCACTGGCGACCCGCGCCCCTTTGGATTCTCCGTTCACATTGTCCTACGGACGATGTGATTTTATTGTTGTAGCGATTCGCTTCATCCCGGTTTCGTCCCGGTTTGCAGAATGCCCTTGCAATCCGAAAGAAGCCGTGCTATAATGCCGCTGTAATTGAATCATAAATCTTCAGGGCAGGGTGCAATTCCCTACCGGTGGTACAGCCCACGAGCCGTAAGGCATGATTCGGTGAAACTCCGAAGCCGACAGTACAGTCTGGATGAAAGAAGATATCAAGTGCAGAACCCGTACGGTCCTGCGCTTGTGGAGGCTGCTCTGGGATGCGTTTGCATTCTGGAGCTTTCTTTTTGCACAAGGATCCCTTGTGTTTTTCGGCTTGCCCTGAACGTTTTTGTTCAGGGCTTTTTCTTTTGGAGGCAACACGATGAACGACAAAGACTATATGCGTCTGGCTTTGCAGCTTGCAAAAAAGGGCTGCGGGTGGACATCGCCCAACCCGATGGTGGGTGCCGTGGTCGTAAAAGAGGGCAGGATCATCGGACAGGGCTGGCACCAGAAATACGGTCAGGCTCATGCGGAGCGCAATGCGCTGGCATCCTGCACCGAAGATCCGCAGGGAGCGACCCTGTATGTGACATTGGAGCCGTGCTGCCATTACGGAAAGCAGCCGCCCTGCGTGGATGCGATTCTGGACGCGGGCATTCACCGGGTGGTCGTGGGTTCTGCTGACCCGAATCCGCTGGTGGCTGGAAAAGGAATTGCAATCCTGCGCGCACACGGCATAGATGTGACCGAAAATGTTCTGCAAGAGGAATGCGATGCGCTGAACAAGGTGTTCTTCCACTATATCACCACAAAACGCCCCTTCGTTTCCATGAAATACGCCATGACGATGGACGGAAAAATCGCCACATACACAGGCGCTTCCAAATGGATCACCGGGGAAATTGCCCGGAATCATGTTCAACGGCAGCGACACCGATTCCGCGGCATTATGGTGGGAGTCGGAACCATCCTAGCAGATGACCCGCTGCTGACCTGCCGGATAGAGGGTGGCCGTGATCCCGTCCGGATCATCTGTGATACACATTTGCGGACACCGCTGCAATCACAGGTGGTCATGACCGCCAAACAAGTTCCGACCATTCTTGCGACCTGCTGCGGCGACCCGGAGAAGCAGGCGGCATATCAACAGGCCGGGTGCCGGGTCCTTTGTCTGGAAGCGCATTGCGGTCATGTGAATCTTCTGCAACTGATGGAACAGCTGGGGCAGGAGCAGATCGACAGCATTCTGCTGGAAGGCGGCGGAACCTTGAACTGGTCTGCACTGGAAAGCGGCATCGTGCAGCAGGTACAGGCTTACATTGCCCCGAAGCTGTTCGGAGGAAGGGATGCCAAAGCACCCATTGAGGGTGCAGGTGTCCCGCTTCCGGATGCTGCATTCCGCCTGAAGAACAGCCGATTGGAACAGCTTGGCAAAGATTTCCTGATCGAAAGTGAGGTGGAGTACCCGTGTTTACCGGAATCGTGGAAGAAGTCGGAACAATAAAATCCATCAATCGGGGACAGCATTCTGCCGTACTGACTGTTCGTGCAAAAACGGTTCTGGAAGAAACCAGAATTGGTGACAGCATCGCCGTCAACGGCATCTGTCTGACCGTCAGGCAGCTCTTCCCGGATAGCTTTGCTGCGGATGTCATGCACGAGACCTTGAACCGCTCTGCACTTGCACAGCTCACCGTTGGAAGTGCTGTCAATCTGGAACGTGCCATGCCGGCCAACGGACGTTTTGGCGGACACATCGTAGCAGGCCATGTGGATGGCGTCGGACGCATTGCTAATATCCGAAAAGACGATACGGCCATCTGGTACACCATTCATGCAGATTCTGCGATCCTTCGCTATGTCGTTGAAAAAGGCTCTATCACAATAGACGGTATCAGCCTGACCGTGGCTGCGGTGGAACCTACGGGCTTTTCCGTGTCCACGATACCGCACACCGTCCGTCAGACGAACCTGAACCAACGGCACAAAGGGGATTTTGTCAATTTGGAAACCGATGTTGTTGGAAAATATATCGAGAGGCTGCTTCCATCAGAAACACCGAAGCAAAACACGCTCACAAAAGAAATGCTGCTGCGCTGCGGCTTTTAAGGAGAGTTTACGATGAACTTCAATACCATTCCCGAAGCTTTGCAAGATCTGAAGCAAGGAAAAATCATTCTGGTAACGGATGACCCCGACCGTGAAAACGAGGGGGACTTCATCTGTGCTGCCGAATTTGCCACCACTGAAAACATCAACTTTATGGCGACCCACGGCAAAGGTCTGATCTGTATGCCGATGTCCGAGGCTTTCGTCCAGAAGCTGCAATTTCCGCAGATGGTGCAGTATAACACCGACAACCATGAAACGGCATTTACGGTGTCCATCGACCACGTTTCTACTTCTACGGGCATTTCTGCCGCAGAGCGTTCCATTACGGCGATGGCTTGTGTGGACGACCACTCAAAAGCAGAAGATTTCCGCAGACCGGGCCATATGTTCCCCCTTCTGGCAAAAAAGAACGGTGTGTTGGAGCGCAACGGTCACACGGAAGCAACCGTTGACCTGTGCCGTCTGGCAGGGCTGAAAGAATGCGGCCTGTGCTGCGAGATCATGCGGGAGGATGGCACGATGATGCGCACCGCTGAACTGGCAAAGCTGGCAGAGCGTTTCCAAATCAAATTCATCACCATCCGTGATTTACAGGAGTACCGCAAGTGTCACGATAAACTGGTCGATCAGGTGACAGCGGTGAACCTGCCTACCAAGTATGGCACCTTCAAAGCATACGGTTTTGTGAGCCGCCTGAACGGAGAACATCACATTGCACTGGTAAAGGGCGACATTGGCGATGGAAAGGATGTTCTGTGCCGCGTCCACTCGGAATGCCTGACAGGCGATACGTTCGGCTCCTTGCGCTGCGATTGCGGCCAGCAGCTGGCCGCCGCCATGACACAGATCGAAAAAGAAGGCCGGGGCATCCTGCTTTATATGCGGCAGGAAGGCCGGGGCATCGGTCTGATCAACAAGCTGCGTGCCTATGAACTTCAGGAGCAGGGCATGGATACGCTGGAAGCCAATCTCGCTCTTGGGTTCCATGGAGATGAACGGGAGTATTATCTCGGCGCACAGATCCTCCGGGAACTTGGCGTAAAAAGCCTGCGCCTGCTTACCAATAACCCGGACAAAGTATATCAGCTCTCCGAGTTTGGGCTGGAGATCTCCGAGCGCGTACCCATTCAGATGACGGCGACCCCGTATGACCTGTTTTACCTGAAAACGAAGCAGGCACGGATGGGGCATCTTCTGGAATATTAACAACGAAAGAGGTATTTAAAAATGAAAACATTTGAAGGTAAGCTGGTTTCTCAGAACATCAAGGTCGGTATCGTAGCTGCCCGCTTCAACGAATTTATCACGTCCAAACTTCTGAGCGGAGCAATGGATGGTCTGCTCCGGCACGATGTGCAGGACGCTGATATTCATGTTGCATGGGTTCCGGGTGCTTTTGAGATCCCACTGGTTGCCTCTAAAATGGCAAAAAGCGGAAAGTATGATGCCGTGATCTGCCTTGGTGCCGTGATTCGCGGTTCTACCAGCCATTACGACTATGTGTGCAATGAGGTTTCCAAAGGCATTGCCACGGTTTCACTGGAAAGCGGAGTTCCCGTGCTCTTTGGTGTTCTGACCACCGAAAACATCGAACAGGCCATCGAACGGGCAGGTACCAAAGCAGGCAATAAAGGCTATGACTGTGCGGTCAGCGCCATTGAGATGGTGAACCTGCTCCGGGAAATGGATGCCGCCGCAGAATAAAATTCACACAGGAGTTTGTCATGATCGTTATAAAGACCCGACAGCCTGACCCGGAATTGGAGCAAAAGATCCGGATGCTTCTGGAACGGGAGCACATCGAGGCAGAGCAAATATCCATTGATTCATGGGAGAAGTTGGTTCTTCCGGGGCTTACACTGGACGGAATGACCCACGAAGTGTCGTGCAACGGCAGAAAAGTCTCCCTTACACGACTGGAGTTCGATTTGCTGCTGATGCTTGCTTCCCATGAAGAACAAGTTTTTTCCAAAGAGAAACTTTTCCGGGCAGTGTGGGGGCAAAACTGTGACGATACCTTAAAAGTCGTGGCAAATACCGTTTCCAATCTGCGAAAGAAGCTGGCCGACTGTGGTAGCTTTATCCGCACCACCCACGGCGGCTATACGTTCAGGGGCAAAAAGGAGAACGACCCGGAATGACCAGAATCTTATTTGTTTGTCTGGGAAATATCTGCCGAAGCCCGATGGCCGAATATATCATGAAAGACCTTGTGTCCAAGGCAGGGCTTTCCGAGCGATTTGAAATCTCATCAGCCGCCACCAGTGCATGGGAGATCGGAAATCCGGTCTATCCACCTGCGCAGCAGAAGCTGGCAGAACATGGCATCGACTGCAACGGCAAGACCGCCCGGCAGATGACCCTGCTGGATTATGCACGGTATGATCATCTGATTGGCATGGACGAAAGTAATCTGTGCGACATCCTGCGGATTGTCGGCGGAGACCCACAGCATAAAGTCTCGCTGCTGATGGCGCATACGGATCATCCCCGTGAAGTGGCAGACCCATGGTTCACGGGAGATTTTGAATCCACATGGCAGGATATACTGGAAGGATGCACGGCATTGCTTGAGGAACTGCGATCATAACAGATTATCATAAAAACGGACGGATGTCTGCCAGTTGACAGACATCCGTCTATTTTTTTATTTCAAATCATCTTAAAATACTTCAGTGCCTCCCGGATGGCTTTTTCCTTCTCCGGCGGGCACTTGAGCTGCTTGGGGTTCTCAGCCTTAGGCTTGTTGTAGTTCTGCCTCTCCTTGATGCCGCACTTGCGCTTGACCTGTGCAATATAGAGGTTGCTCACGTTCAGACCGGTGTGCTCCTTGACGTACTCCCGGATCTCTTCATAGGTAGCCTTGTTCTCCGCAGCAGTCACGTCCAACTCATCCATCTTCAGGTCTACCGTGATCTTCTGGTAGACATCTAGTTTGGACAAAGCGCATACCGTCTCGGCGGTGTCATCGACTGGCCCTACGAGCTTGTGAAGGAGGGATGATTGTGGACAGTTCTTTTAATCTGGCCGTCCATGCGCTGGTCTGCCTGAGCCACAGTGGACGCTCCCTCAGCAGCGAAGCGCTGGCGGAGAACATCTGCACCAATCCCACCCGCGTCCGCCGGGTGCAGGCGGTGCTGAAAAAGGCGGGAATAGTGGAGACCCGGGAGGGCTTGGACGGCGGCTATTCGGGAAACGCTGGCGCAGTGAGGGCGTGGCTATGGAGCAGATCTATGATACGCTTCCATGTAGCACACTTCGTGTCTCTTTAGAAACCGAGGGTAACGGTCAAAGCCATCCGTTTGCACCATGGTCAAAATGCAAAAAGCGCAGCCGCAGATATTCTCTGCGGCTGCGCTTCAATCCATTTTCAAAGCTTCGGCATCACTCAACGCCATATTGTTGTCTAAATAAATCAGCGACGATGTTTTGCTTTTGGGGCATCGGGCGGCCGGACGAAGCCAGACTCGCCGCCTACTCCGCGCAGAGCTCAGCCACCAGAGCGTCCATCTGCGCTTCGCTGGTTTGGTTCAATGCACCACGCAGAGACACTACCGTTTCGTAAAGGTGGATATCCTTCCTCTCCTCCAGTTTGGTGCGCATCAGCCGCGCGGCAGCAGGTGCCCAAGAGCCGTTTTCAATAAGACCAACCCGGCGGTTCCGGAATCCCTTTGTCTGTAAATGTTCCAAAAACTCCTTCATGGGCGGAAACAGTCCTCCGTCATAGGTGGAGCAGGCCAACACCAGTTTCCCACAGTAGAATGCGCTGGTCACGGCATAGGAAAGGTCTGTTGCCGTCAGATCGCACATGGTGACTTGCGCACCTTTTCCCTCCAGCTTGCTCTTGAGGGCCTCCGATGCGTATGCGGTATTTCCATGGATGGACGCGTGGACGATCAGGATGCCCTCCGATGCGTATGCGGTATTTCCATGGATGGACGCGTGGACGATCAGGATGCCCTCCGGTTCTTCCGGTTTCCATTGTGACCAGAGATCATAGAACCGCAGATACTCTCCCAAGTCTTCTGTGAGTATGGGGCCATGGAGCGGGCAGATCGTTTTGATCTCCAGCGCGGAGATTTTTTTCAGCAGCGCCTGCACCTGTGCGCCATACTTTCCGACGATGTTGTAATAATACCGCCGGGCCTGCGGCGCCCAGGGGGCACGGGCAGTCCGTTCCAGTGAACCGAAGCGGCCGAAGGCATCCGCCGAGAACAGGATCTTTTCCTCCTCTTCATACGCTGCCATCACCTCCGGCCAGTGTACCATCGGCGCCAGCAGAAAGCGCAGCCGGTGCAAGCCCAAGGAAAGCGTATCTCTTTCGCCAACCTCCAGCATACGGTCTTCCGACAATGCACCTGTGCCGAAGAACTGCTTGATCAGGGTAAATGTTTTCGCGTTTCCCACGATCTTCATCTCCGGGTACTTTTGTGCCAGTCGCATGAGGCTGCCGGAATGATCCGGCTCCATGTGTGTGACCACAAGATAGTCGGGGTTGCGCCCCTCCAACACCTGCGCTACATTGGAAAGCCATTCCTCCGCCGCCCGTGCATCCACGCTGTCCATCACGGCGATTTTCTCGTCCAGAATGACATAGGAGTTGTAGCTCACTCCCATAGGCTGGACGGGGTACTGGTTTTCAAAGAGTGCTAATGTGTTATCATCCACCCCTACATAGCGGATGGCATCTGTTACCGTTTGAATGGTCATAATACAAAACAACTCCTTATCATCTGTTCAAGACCTGCATCTCTGGGTGCTTCTCCCCGAATTTCTCGCGCAGCGCACTGCAGATATCCTCCCGGGACTTGCCCTGTTTCTCACCGTTTTTAATGAGCTTGTACGCCTGGAACAGCGCCGAGGGGCCGATCTCGCTGCTGAAAAAGCCGATGCCCTGATTCCATGCCAGCAGCTCGAACACGTCGTCCAACGCGGCACTCTCCACACCGTGGATATATGCCTTTACCAGCTCCCGCGCCGCCTGCCTCATCCGGCCCGCACCGACAGCGTTGGTCAGGGACAGCAGCAGCCGCGTTTCGTAGGGCAGTACGCGCTTCTCGCTCTGCCATGTGGTCTCCCAAAAATCCACGGCGATCTGCCCCAGCTTTTCATCGATCATGGGATAGTTCAAAAGAGCCAGCGGCTTGAAGGGAGCGGAGCTGTCGCCTTCCTTCTTCTCCACACGGCAGAACCAGACATGGAACTCCGCCTCACTCCGCCGCTCGGTGTGGTGCTCGTAGCCCAAGCCCTCCATGACAGCGTACAGTGGATGCGGCTCAAAGGTCTGGATGATGTGTAATCCTTCGCCCACCTCCAACGCCTCGGCTCTTTTCTTCAGCCCTTCAAAGAAGCTGCCCTGTATATGGCGCACATCCACGGTCTGAAACCCCTGCGCCTTATTCTTCCAGTTTTCGTAGCTCATGCGGTTATTCTCCTTTCTTCACTCGATAAAACCAGATGTGATATTCGCTGCCGCTCACCTTCTCCGTGTGATGCTCAAAGCCCATAAGGGCCAGCACCGGGTACAGGGGGACAGGCTCGAAGGTCTGGATGATATGCAGTCCTTCGCCGTTTTTCAGCGCGGCAGCCTTTGCCTTCAATGCGGGGAAGAAGTCCATCTTTTTGCCCCGCACGTCCATCACTTCAAATGTGCCGATTTTGTCCTTCCAGTTTTCATAACTCATAGTCTTTGCCTCTCTTGCAGAAAGCTCACGCATCTTCGAAGGAATCCTTACCCACGCCGTCCAGCTTAGGACAGCCCACCAGGGTGATGTGTCCCTTGATGAACCGCTCGTGGAAAGCGGCGTAGGCGGTGCAGTCGGCGGCAATCAGGAGCCGTGCGCCGTCAAAATACGGGGCGTTTATCCTGATCGATTTCAATGATCCGTCGTTTCATGTTCGATCCTCCTGTTGCTTTTGTGCGTTCATTGTACTATACTAAGAGCAACAAGTCAGTTGAATTTTCAACGAAAGAGAACTTTTTATGAAAGAATTTTTTCCGATACTTCATACGGCGGCGCTTTTCTCCGGCATTTCCGACGATGAGCTTGCCGTCATGCTCTCCTACCTTGGGGCGAGGATTGACACCTTCCCCAAAGGCTCACGCCTGCTCCGCGCCGGGGAGCAGGTGGAGGAGGTGGGTCTCGTGCTGGCGGGCAGCACCCTCATCGTGCAGGAGGATATCTGGGGAAACCGCAACATCCTCTCCAAGACCGGGCCGGGGCAGACCTTCGCGGAGGTATTCGCCTGCGCGCCGGGAGCGGTACTGAACGTGAGCGTAGAGGCGGAGAGCGCGGTGACGGTGATGTTTCTGCATATAAGGCGCGTTTTGAGCGTGTGCCCCTCCGCCTGCTCCCACCACAGCCGGATCATCCGCAACCTGCTGGACGAACTGGCAGAGAAGAACCTGCGGCTCAACGAAAAGCTCACCCACATGGCCCAGCGCACGACGCGTGCAAAGCTGATGTCCTATTTTTCCGCCGAGGCCCAGCGGCGCAGCGTCTATGAGTTCGACATTCCGTTTTCAAGGCAGCAGCTTGCGGATTACCTCGGTGTGGAGCGCAGCGGGCTGTCTGTAGAGCTTGGAAAAATGCGGGATGAGGGCCTGCTCGACTTTCACAAAAGCCATTTCCTTCTCAAAACGCCGGAGACTGACCGTCCCTTTCCTTCTGCGCGTTAAGGAGCCCTCTTTGGGCGTATTGGCAAGTGCGGATAACCCCGTCAGCCACGGAGCGTCGGGGTTTTGCAGATGGAAGAAGCAGCTATACTACGCAAAAAAACACAGCCGCAGAGTACATCTGTGGCTGTGTTTTGTGTTCAGTTGCTCACTGTTGCGTAGACTGGATATGGAGAGACAACATATCTCCCGATCTTACATGGGTTTCTTATCTGCCATCACTCTGGCAGTTTGCCTTGCAGATATGTCGGCATCCCCACTGCGGTCGTATCCGGCCTGACCTTAAACATGGCTTTTTCAATCTACCTCCCTTATCGGTTTTCCGCGATATATTTCTCCGCCATGTGAACTGCCACCGCGCCGTCCGCCACGGCGGTGACCACCTGACGGAGGGGCTTCGTCCGCACGTCGCCCACGGCGTAAACGCCGGGAATACTGGTTTCCGTGGTCTCTCCGGCCACGATATAGCCGCCGCCGTCCAGCTCCAGTTGACCCACCGCCAGCGCCGTGGCGGGCTGTCGGCCCACGCTGACAAATACGCCGTCGCAGTCCACCACGCTTTCCTCACCGGTGACGGTGTCCCGCAGGCGGACGCCGGTCAGCCTGTCCCCGGAAAGCAGCGCGGAAACGACGCTGTTCCAACGGAATTCCACGTTTTCGGCCTGTGCCAGCGGCTCGTGATAGATCTTGGTGGCCCGCAGGGTGTCTCTGCGGTGGACGAGGATCACTTTTTTTGCCACGCGGCTGAGAAGGAGGGCATCTGCCGCGGCGGAATTGCCGCCGCCCACCACGACCACCGTTTTGCCCTTGTAAAACATCCCATCGCAGGCGGCGCAGTAGGCCACGCCCCGGCCCAACAGCTCCGTCTCTCCGGCAACGCCCAGCGTTCTGGGGTCTGCGCCGGTGGCCAGCACCACGGTTTTCCCCCGGAAGATCCCCTCGCTGGTCTCCACGAGCTTGGGAACCGCCGTCAGATCCATGCGGAGGACTTCTGCGTATTCGCTGCGTACCCCAAAACGCTCCGCCTGCTTTTGCATCTTCTCCGCCAGAGAGAAGCCGTCGATCCCGTTCTCAAAGCCGGGGTAGTTGTCGATCTGCTCGGTCAGGGCCATCTGCCCGCCAGCAGACAGCTTTTCCAGCACGATGGTGTCCAGCCCCGCCCGTGCCGCGTACAGGGCGGCGGTGTAGCCGCCCGGGCCGCCGCCCACCACGAGCATATCATAAACATGATTGTTGTTCATATCTGAACCCTCCGTTATTTCGCCAAGGCTTCCTGAATGAAACGGTCGATTTCTGCCTTTGAGCCGGGCGCGGTGATGGAATCCACGGCCTTTCCGTTCCGGTACAGCACCAGAGTTGGGATGTCCTCGATCCCCTCGGCCCCCGCCAGCCGCGGCTCCTCGTCAATGTTGATTTTGCCGACGGCAAGGCTGTCCGCGTATTCCTCTCCGATCTTCTCATACGCAGGGCCGATCCTCCGGCAATAGCTGCACCAGGGCGCCCAGAAATCCACCAAAACAGGCTTTTCCTCCCGGATCAACTGCTTAAACTGCTCCTGATTCATATTCATAGCTGCCATATCTGTCAGCTCCTTTCCTTTGTTTGGGTATTCTCAAGACTCCGGTCTCGCCCCACACCACATTGTGACCTCATCCTGAGATGACGGTAGCCATATAAAAAATACCTCGTATTATAAAAGAGTAGTATTTATAGACCGCTCTCCAGCGGAATGCTACAATAGTTTCAGGGTGCTGTGGATTGGTGAAAAATCCCTACCGTAAAGACGGTTTATTGGAGGCTCCAACCACAGCTTCTTTGTTGAAATGTTAATCAGTTAGATACCGCCAGACGGTTTATTTAGAACGAGGTTACAAGAGCAAAGAAGTCTGTGGTCCTGAACAGCATCAAAATAAATACGCCGGAGGTATCAAAATGGTTTGTGTTGGAATTGATGTTGCCAAGGATAAGCATGACTGCTGTATTCTTGATTCAGACGGAATGGTTCGTGCTGACTGCTTTACCATCCCCAACAACATGGATGGATTTAAGCAGCTGCTTCAAACGATTCGAAACTGTACCAAAAAGTCAGACAAAATAAAAGTAGGACTTGAGGCCACCGGACATTACAGCTACAACATTCTTGGATTTCTTCTTGACAATGACCTGGCCGTCCATGTCATGAATCCTTTGCACACCAACTTGTACCGAAAAAGTCTCAGCCTTCGCAAAACCAAAACCGATCGTGTGGATGCAAGAACGATTGCAACTATGCTATTGTCCGATGTAGACCTCAAGTCCTACACGGATACAGCATACCACAACGAAGAGTTAAAGTCACTAACAAGATACCGATTCGATAAGGTTCGTGAAAGAGCCAAGCTGAAGCAGTCAGTGTCCAGACTGGTCACGATTCTGTTTCCAGAACTGGAGAAGCTCGTTCCCTCTCTCCATATTGCTTCGGTTTACTCGCTCATCAGCGAATATCCCGGTGCGAAGCAGGTTTCAGAAGTTCATCTTACCAAGCTGACAAACCTTCTTACAACAGCATCTAAGGGGCGTTACGGAAAAGACAAAGCTATCCAGATTCGAGATGCAGCCAAAACTTCCATTGGTTCAGTTATGCCTGCTAAATCTCTGGAACTGAAGCATACCATTAAACTCATTAAGGAACTCACCTCCGAGATCGACGAAATTGAAGATTCGATTCAGCAAATCATGGATGAATTGCATCCACCGATTCTTTCTATTCCCGGTGTCGGTATCCAGTCAGCAGCCATGATCCTTGCTGAAATCGGTGATTTCTCCAACTTTGAATCTCCTGACAAAATCCTTGCTTACGCTGGCTGCTCTCCATCTACATACCAGTCAGGAAAACTTACAAACTGTTACGCTCATATGGAAAAGCGTGGTTCACGTTATTTGCGATGTGCCCTTTACAACGCAACCAAGTACGTTTGTCATTGGAATCCTGTCTTTGCTGAATACCTTGCCAAAAAACGTGCTGAAGGTAAGCACTATAATGTTGCCCTGTCCCATGCCATGAAGAAACTCGTGCGGCTGATCTATGCCTTGCAGAAGTCTGGAAAAGCGTATCTTACGGCTGCTTGATTTTCTCCAGAGCCTGAGCGAAATCCAAGAACAACTTAGCTGGCGCAGCGAACCCTTGACAAACCGAAGCATTCAAATGCTATCCTGTTTTTGCGAGGGTTAGCTGGGCTTGCTTTGCTATTCTCTCCGTCGCCCTCGCTGTCCCAAGACCAGCATTTGAATGCTGTTTGTCAGGGGCAGCGAATGGTTGACGGATTTTAGGGGATTTTTTCATTTTGGGGCTTGACTTTTAATAGTTAGTCTCCTATTTTCCTTACTCAGACTCTGACTGATAGGTTCTTCTTTTCTAATGGAACATACGCTCAACCGCAGATCGACGGTCGCACATTTTACCGTTGCCTTGCTTCCCCCAGAGTCGTTACATGTGGTACACCGCAGCGGAGCGAAGTCCTTCCGGCAGGCCGTCGGGCGCAGCAGGTGAAAGTTCCCAGCGTACCTGCCCCGCCCACTGGGAGGCGACGGCGGAGAAGTGGAGCATGACAATACCGAGATCCAATGCGGCATCCAAATTATCGGTGTAGGCATCCTCCTGCTGCACCAAATAGATGCTGTGATCCTGCACAAGGAAGCCATAGGGCTGACGGTTGAGATAGCTGGGGGAGAGCGAAGCGGCGTAGAAGGACTGCCAGAGCATATCGTCGTAGAAGTCCATCATCTCGTCAAGCCCAGACTTGTTGCTCCAGCTTCCCATGTGAACCAAATCATTCACGCCCTTTTTGGGCGCGTAGTACTGCTGCTCGGCCCGCACATCGATCTGAGACATACTTAGGATATTCAGCCGCAGCTTTTTTGCGGTCTTTTCCCCGTAGCCAAAGGCAACGATTGCCGCCACCTCTAACGGGGTGGCGAGAGACAGTGCCTTTTTGATTTTGTCGCTGTCGGTGAAGGTCATCCAGCAGGTGTCAATGTCCAACTCAGTCAGCTTGAGGACGAGATCTTCCATCATGTAGCCGGCGTTGATGGCCGCATAGGAATGCGGGGCAGACATAAGGAGCAGGTAGTGCGGTGCTCCGATGAGAAATTGATTATAGCCCGCTGAGCTCTCCAGCGCCGGCTGTGCATCCTTGTCCAAGACGATCAACTCCGTTGCAATCTCCGGGACAAGACGGGGGCAGGTCTTTTCATAGTAGGATCGGAGCTGGCCGATAGCCTCGCTCGGAACTTCCTTTTCGCGGAATGCGTGAACGGATCTGCGATTTTGAATCATAGCTCTGTAATTCATAGTAGTATCTCCTATTCTGATGTCTTTGGTTTTCTTATAAATCGTCTATCAGTGCGGTGCTCTTGGCGTAGGCGGTACTGCGTGCCTCAAAGAAATCGGTCTTGACCATGTTGGCGTCGGCGTACTGGCTGACCCATTCCATGCTCTCCGGTTCGCTCTCAAAGCCTGGATACAATGCGGGATAGCCAAGGCTCGTCCAGCGGAGGTTGCCGAGATAGCGGATGTAATCGCTGATCATCTGCCGGTTCAGCCCCGGGATGTCGTCACCGATCACATAATGCCCCCATGCGATCTCCTGCTCCACGCCCTCACGCATCATCTCGCGCAGCGCTTGTACGCTCTCGGCGGTGAACAACTCCGGCTGCTCCTTTTGCAGCTCCGTGATGATATTGCGGAACAGCCACAAGTGCGTGTTCTCATCGCGGTTTATGTAGCGAATCTCCTGCGCCGAGCCGGGCATCTTCCCGTTTCGGGAGAGATTGTAGAAGAACATAAAGCCGCTGTAAAAATAGATGCCCTCCAAAATATAGTTTGCCATCATCACGCGCAGCAGCGTGGGAGCGTCCTTCCGCTCCTGAAACTCGTTGTAGCAGTCCCCAATGAAGGTGTTGCGGCGCAGCAGATGCTCGTCCGTTTTCCATTGGTAGAGGATGTCATTGCGCTCCACGGGGGAACAGATGGTGTCGAGCATATAGCTGTAGCTCTGTGAATGGACACACTCCTGAAACGCCTGAATGGACAGGCAGAGATTGACCTCGTTGGCGGTAATGTAGGCGCCGATATTAGGCAGGTTCGCTGTCTGAATGGAATCCAAAAAGACAAGAAAACTCAGAATTTTATCGTAGGCGCTGCGCTCGGCTGACAGCAGGCGGGGATAGTCCTTCACATCCTGCGAGAGATTGATCTCCTCAGGGATCCAAAAGTTGTTCATGGCCTGCCGGTACCAGTCGCTGACCCAAGCGTACTTCATATTGTTGAAGTCGTTGAGGTTGGTGGTATTGCCGCCGATCATGCGCCGCAGGCGCACATCAGGGTCGCCCTCCGGGTTAAAGAGGGGCTTTTTCTTCAGTTCCGTCATGCTATCCTCCTTATGACGAGCAGCTTTCGCAGGCCTCGACCTCAAGGGCCTTGCTGCGGACATAGTAAATGGTCTTGACGCCGGCCCTCCACGCCTCCAAATACAGTCTGAGAACCTGACGCATGGAATAGTCGTTGGTGATATAGAGATTCATGCTCTGCGCCTGGTCAATATGTCTCTGGCGAAGGCCCGCGGCGCGTACCGACCAGCTTTGGTCGATCAGATGCGCCGCCTTATAGCACCACCATGTATCCATAGAAAGCTCCGGAGCAACGCGGGGCAGCATGCTGCCCTTTTTTTCCTCTAAAAAGAATTTCTTCATAATTGGATCTATGCCCGCCGACGTGCCGGAGATGATAGATGTGCTGGAGGTCGGTGCGACCGCCAGCAGATAGGCGTTGCGCATTCCCTGCACCGCCACCGTTTTCGCAAGCGCCCGCCACTTTTCGGAGGTATAACCCCGCTTTTCAAAATACGCGCCAGTCTGCCAGTCGCTGCCCTCAAAGAGCGCGTAACGACCCTTTTCCCGTGCCAGAGCTGTGTCCGCCTTGACGGCGGCGTAGTTGATGAGCTCGAACACTGCGTCGGTGAAGGCAAGGTGCTCATCGCTCTCCCAGCGGATGCCGCGCTTTGCCAGCATGTGGTGGTAGCCGCTGACGCCCAGGCCGATGCTGCGGTACTTCTGATTGGTAAGCCGCGCGTATTCCAACGGGTAGAAGTTGAGGTCGATCACATTATCCAGTGCGCGGATGGCCGTTTCCACCGTGCGTTCCATATAGGCCTCGTCCTCCACCGGCAGATTACCGAGAGACAGACTCGCCAGGTTGCAGACCACAAACTCACCTGGGCGTGTGGCCGTCACCACTATTGTGTCGCCGTTCTCCGTGTGCACCTCAGTGCTGATGTGCTCGATGGGCGCCATGTTCTGCGCGATCTCCGTACAGAGATTGGAGCAATAGATCATTCCCGTGTGACCGTTTGGGTTCATATGATTTACACTGTCGCGATTGAAAGCGAAGGGCGTGCCGGTCTCCACTGCCGAGCGAAGCACCAGCCGCACGATGTCCTTGACGGTGACGCTGCGCTTTTCGATGCGCGGGTCATTGACGCAGTCCAGATACCGCTTCTCCCATTCTGTACCCCAGTAATCCTCCAGTGCGTAGCCCTTGACCGTGAGGATCTCATGCGGACACATGAGATGCCACGGCGCGTCTATGTTCTCCTCCGCCAGTCGCCAGAAGAGATCCGGATAGCACACGGCGGGAAACACATCATGTGCCTTCATGCGGTCGTCGCCGTTGTTGGTGCGCAGTTGAAGGAATTCCGGAAGATCCCGGTGCCATGCGTCTAAGTAAACCGCCACAGCGCCCTGCCGCATCCCCAACTGATCCACCGCCACGGCGGTGTCGTTGACCAGCCGGATCCAGCGGATAACACCGCCCGCCGCCCCTTGAAAGCCGCGGATGGTGCTGCCTGCAGCGCGCACCTTACCGAAGTACATCCCCATTCCACCGCCGAATTTAGAGACCTTTGCGAAGTTGTCCAGCGAGCGGTAGATGCCGTCCAGACTGTCCGGCACAGTGTCCACAAAGCAGCTTGAAAGCTGATGGTAGGGCTTTCGTGCGTTGGACATGGTAGGTGTCGCCATCGTGACCTCCATACGGCTGAGCATATCGTAAAAGCGTTTTACCCACCCCATGCGGTCAGAGCCTTCGTTCATAGCAAGATGCAGCGCGATACCCAAAAACATCTCCTGCGGTGTTTCCAGCGGCACGCGGCTGCGTGACTGGATCACATAGCGTTTGAGCAGCAGGTCAAGGCCGGAGTAGGTGAACAGCTCGTCCCGTTCCGGGCAGAGAAAGTCCTCCGCCATGGCAATCTCCTCGTGGGTATAGTGGGCAAGGATATAGTCACCGTAGAGTCCCTTATCCGTCAGATAGCGAAGCCTGCCATAGAGGTCGCCGCCGCCGCGCCCCTCCCATTCCTGTGCGTTGCGACAGCGAAAGGAGTGGTTCAGAAGCCGCGCCGCGATGAACTCCCACTTGGGTGCCTCTGCCGTAGTCAGCTCTACCGCCGCCTTGGTCAATGCCTCAGCCCGCTCATCCTCCGTCATGCCCGGGCGACAGAAACTCTCAAACTTCATTTGAAGCGCCGCGAGGGAGTAGATTTCCTCGGTAAAATCCATCTGGATGCGGCGCAGCACCTCGTCAAGCGAGTCATCCCCCACCGTCCGCGCGATGGTATGCCGGACACGGCGCAGCGCAGACCGCTTTTCGCGGTAGAGGATGTACGCCTTGGCCACCTCATAGTGTCCGCGCTCCATGAGCGTTCGCTCCACCTCGTCCTGCACACGTTCCACGGTGAGCGGCACTGTGACGGAGAGATTGTTGAGAACGGTGGCGAGGATCTCATCCATCTCTCTGCTCCCGATCTCCTTGCCCTGTCCGTCAAACGCCTTTTTCATGGCGTTGAAAATTTTCTCCTGTTGAAAGGGAACAGACTCCCCGTTTCGTTTTCTGATCTCCATTTCGATCCTCTCATCTTCTCCGGTCACTTCTCATGTCCTTTTGAGCAAAGAGCGGGCAAGCGCAGTATCACGCTTGCCCGCTCTGTTTTTGAAAGCCGGTTTTTCTGCAGCCGACGCGGCGGGGCTGTTTGTTGTCTGTTGTCTTGGTTTTGGCTTCCCTGCCAGTTACTTCATAGATTCCAGAATGGCGTCCGCCAGTGCTTCCAGCTCAGTGCGCTTGTCCGTGCCCATGGACGAAGCGAGGCTGAGCCGCTCGTTGAGCACCGTCATGTTCTTTAGCTCATTGTTGACGAATTTCTGCATGAGATCACCGGACTTCACCGCCCATGAGCCGTTTTCAATGATGGCAAAGGTGCGGTTTTGCAGATTCAGCGCCTTCATATCCATGAGGAAGTCATGCATGGCGGGGTAGATGCCGAGGTTGTAGGTCACAGAGGCCAGGACAATGTGGCTGTACTTAAATGCCTCGGAGATCAGCTGGGAGACATGAGTGGAGGACACATCGTACATCGCCACCTTGCTCATGCCCTTATCGCAGAGCGACGTCGCCAGCGCCTGCGCCGCGTTCTCCGTGTTGCCGTACATAGAGGCGTAGACGATGAGCACGCCCTGGGTCTCAGGGGCATAGCGGCTCCATGTGTCGTACTTTTCGATGAACCAGCCCAGATCCTTGCGCCACACGGGGCCGTGGAGCGGGCAGATGTACTTGATCTGATCCAAAACGCCGCCGGCCTTTTTCAGCAGGAGCTGGATGTGGGGGCCGTACTTGCCCACGATGTTGGTGAGGTAGCGGCGGGCGTCGTCCAGCCAGTCCCGCTCGAAGTCCACCTCGTCGGCGAACAGCTTGCCGTCCAGCGCGCCGAAGGTGCCGAAGGCGTCGGCGGAAAAGAGGACGCCGTCGGTGACGTCGAGGGTCACCATGGCCTCCGGCCAGTGAACCATAGGCGCGCCCACAAAGGTGACGGTGTGCTTGCCGAAGGAGAAGGTGTCGCCCTCCTTCACCTCGATGCACTCATGTCCGTCCACATGGAAGCCGAACTGCCGCATGAGCATGAATGCCTTCTCGTTGGAGATCAGTTTCACCTTGGGATGGCGCAGCAGGATCTCCTCGATGCAGGCGGCGTGATCCGGCTCCAGATGGTTGACCAGCAGGTAGTCCAGCTCGCGGCCATCCAGCACATACGCCAGATTTTCCAAAAGCTGGCGGCAGGCAGACCAGTCCACCGTGTCAAAGAGCACCGTCTTTTCATCCAGCAGGCAGTAGGCGTTGTAGCTTACGCCTCGGGGAATGGGAAAGCAGTTTTCAAACAGGGCCAGGCGATGGTCGTTGGCGCCCACCCAGTAGAGGTCGTTCGTTACTTTACGCACGCAATACATCTTATCTTACCTCCTTCACGGCCTCAAGCCTTTACAAATTGATCCTTCGTCTCCGCGCACTCGGGACACACCCACTCGGCGGGAAGCTGCTCAAAGAGCGTACCGGGCGCGATCTCGCCGTCCTCGTCGCCCAACTCCGGCACATACTCGTAGCCGCAGCCGCTGCAGACGTAGCGGTCGCCGATGGGGGCGGGCTTCGGCGGCGTGGGCCGCTTCATCTTTACCATGGGCGGCGCGGGCAGCTTTTCGCCGCTATCCAGCGCGGCAGTGAGCAGGGGCAGGATCTCCTCCACATCGCCCACGATGCCGTAGTCGCAGTTCTTGAAGATAGGCGCGTTACCGTTCTTATTGATGGCCACGATGGTGGAGGCGTCCTTGATGCCCTTAAGGTGCTGGGATGCGCCGGAGATGCCGCAGGCGATGTACAGATTGCCGGTGAATTTCTGACCGGACATACCCACATAGCGGTTCAGCGGCAGATATTTGAGAGTCTCCGCCACAGGGCGGGAAGAACCGATGGCCGCGCCGGCGGCCTTGGCCAGCGACTCTACCAGTTTCATGTTCTTTTTCTCCCCGATGCCCTTGCCCGCGGAGACCACCCGCTCCGCCTGCGGGATGGGCGTATCCATAGGGATGCCCACGGAGAAGTCGTGACCATCCTTCTTCAGCGCCGCCACAAGGTCGGCCACCTGCTGGGCAGCGTCCCCCTCCCGGAAGATGGTCTTTTTGCGAATGCCGGTGATGGGCGCGGGTTTCTTGGCCGCCGAACGGCTCTCGCCGCCGGAGCTCTTGCCCAGCCTGCCCAACAGATGAGAGGCGATGACCACCCGCTGGATCTCGTTAGTGCCCTCGTAGAGGGTGGTGATCTTGGCGTCGCGGTAGGCCCGTTCCACCTCCATGCCCTTGAGGTAGCCGCTGCCGCCGTGGATCTGCAAGGCATCGTTGGTGACCTCCAGCGCGATGTCCGAGGCGTACATCTTCGCCATGGCGGACTCCATGCCGTAAGGCGCGTGCTGCTCCTTCAGCTCCGCCGCGGAGTAGATGAGGAACCGGGCGCAGCGCAGCTTGGTGGCCATATCCGCCAGCTTGAAGGCGATGCTCTGCTGGGCCGCGATGGGCTTGCCGAACTGGACGCGCTCCTTGGAATAGCTCAACGCGTGCTCAAACGCGCCCTGGGCGATGCCCAGCGCCTGCGCGGCGATGCCGATGCGTCCGCCGTCCAGCGTGGACATGGCGATCTTGAAGCCCTCGCCCTCCTTGCCCAAGAGGTTTTCCTTGGGAACCTTCACGTCGTTGAAGATCAGCTCCGCCGTGGAGGAGGAGCGAATACCCATCTTGTCATAGTGGTCGCCGAACTCAAAGCCCTTCCAGCCCTTCTCCACGATGAAAGCGGAGATGCCCCGGGTGCCGATGTCCGGCGTGGTGACGGCGAAAACCACATAGGTGTCCGCCTTAGGGGCGTTGGTAATGAAGATCTTGCCGCCGTTGAGGAGGTAGTAGTCCCCCTTATCCAGCGCCGTGGTCTCCGTGCCGCCGGCGTCGGATCCGGCGTTGGTCTCCGTAAGGCCGAAGGCGCCGATCTTCTCGCCCTTGGCCAGCGGAACCAGATATTTCTTCTTCTGCTCCTCGGTGCCATAGGCGAAAATGGGCCATGAGCCGAGGGAGACGTGGGCGGAGAGGATTACGCCCGTGCCGCCGTCCACACGGGCCAGCTCCTCCACCGCGATGGCGTAGCTCAGGGCATCAAGACCGGCACCGCCGTACTCCTTGGGGTAGGGAATGCCCATCCAGCCCAGCTTACCCAGCTTCTTGACAGCCTCTTCGGGAAACTCATTGTTCTGATCCATTAAAAATGCGAGGGGCTTGATCTCCTCCTCCGCAAAACTCCGGATCTTCGCGCGCAGCTCTTCGTGCGCCGACGTGGTTTGAAACAGCATACGGGTACCTCCTTCTAAAATTTTACAGCTTGCTTGTATCTTGGGGATCGGATCCGCCGGTCAGCAGCCTGCGCAGGCTCACGGCACGGAACGCCTCGTCCTGCTTTTGCTGCAAGGCCGCCAGCTGACAGTGGATGGTGCACCGCCCATGCTTGTCCTGCCAGCGGCATTCATATCCCGGCTCCATGCAGGCGCACAGGATGCCCCGCTCCCCCACGACCCCCATGAGATCGTAGAGGGAGGTCGCGTCCAGATCGCAGGACAGCTCGCAACCGCCGAGAGCGCCGCGGCTCACCCGCACCAAATTGCCGGCGGAGAGCTTGCGCAGAATCTGGTAGGCAAACTGATTGGGGATCAATTCCGTTTCCGACATCTCGGCCACCGAATGCTTCTCCCCGTCCAGCAGCACCCGCAAAATGCGCAGCGCGTAGTCCGTCTCTTTGGTGATGATCATGCTCCACATCCTCTTTTCGCTTGCTTGTTAATACCATAATATCAATCTTGATAAATTTTGTCAAGATAATTTCAAAAAAAATATCGCTTTAATACAGACCGCCCCAGCACAGACCGCCCCAGCCCGGGTCAGCTTCGCTTTCCATTCAGCGAAAAGCCATGTTCCTTACAATTATAGAAGCCGAAAAAGCTGTGCTGTGGCAGTCCGCCGAAAGCAGAAAAGACTATGCCTGAAAACCAGAAAGCGGAGAAATGGTTGGGGCTCGCAGGGGTCGCCCATCCAAGGCGGATGAGTCGATCCCTGGCAAGTCCAAGGCAAGCACCAAAGTGCGTGCTTTTCATTTTATATCCGACGCATTATGTTAAGATGTGCAGTAGATGTTCCATTTTGCTGTCCCATTCTCTGCTGGAATCGGCGCACTCTTTCAGTTCAGTTTCGATTTCAGCATTTATCGGCAGATTTTTCTTATAGCGGATGGTATGCTCAAGGCTTGCCCAGAAGTCCATAGCGATTGTACGGAGTTGTATCTCCACTGGCACATGGATCTCTTTTTCCGCAAAGAATACCGGCAGCCGGATCGTCAGGTGCAGACTGCGATAGCCATTTGGCTTAGGGTGCGAAATATAATCTTTCTCCGTGATGATTTCAATGTCAGACTGATCTTTTAAGCACTTTGCCAAAAAGAACACATCCTCCTCGAAAGAGCAGATCACCCGCACACCGGCAATATCCATGATATTTGCCTGCATGGTCGGAAAATCCAGAGAAAGTCCGCGCTTCTGCATCTTATTCATAATGCTGGACGGCGACTTCAAGCGACTTTTCATACTTTCTATCGGATTGCGATCATGCTGCAATGAAAACTCTTCGTTTAGAATTTCCAACCTGCTTTCCAGTGCTTTCAGCGCACATCGGTATTGCAGCATGACTTCCTGATACCTGCGATTTTCGCTTAAAAGGCGCTGGCACTGCAGATCATCTAAGCCTTTATCTGCCGCAACCGTCAAGCCAAATAAATTTTCACTCATAGTTTCTCCTTTCCGCAGGGATAGGCGCTCCGCGCTGTCTGCTGCTCTTGTGTTACGACCTGATAAAAACTGTATCCGCCGGAGAGATGGGAACAGCTGAAACCATACTGCGTCAAAAGCCGACAGGCCAGATAACTGCGAAGCCCAGTCTGGCAATTCACATAGACAGGCTTGTCCCGCTCTAACTCGTCCAAGTGCTCCCGCAGATCGTCCAGTGGAATATTGCGGAATCCATTCAAGTGCCCACGCCGATATTCGCCTTCCGTACGGACGTCCAGCAGCGTCGCACTGCCATCGCAGGGCAAGTCCTCAACATCATTCCAATGGAACTGCCGTACCTTCCCGCTCTCCAAATCCTCGATCATAAAACCGGCCATATTGACCGGGTCTTTGGCAGAGGAATAGGGCGGCGCATAGGAAAGATCAAGCTCCGTCAGTTCCAAAGCTGTCATTTTTGCGCGAATGGCCGTTGCCAGTACATCAATACGCTTGTCCACGCCTTCGCCGCCAACGATCTGCGCACCCAGCAGCCGCAGGCTTTCCTTTTCATACAGTACCTTCATTGCCATAGACTGTGCGCCGGGGTAATAGGCAGCGTGGGATGCCGGGAAAAGCACGACTTTGTCGTAAGCGATCCCTGCTGCCTGCGCCGCTTTTTCATTGATCCCCGTGGAGGCCGCCGTCAAGCTGAACAATTTCAGAACAGACGAGCCCTGAGAGCCGTGAAAGTGGCTGTTTCCGCCGCAGATGTTGTCGGCGGCAATGCGTCCCTGCTTGTTGGCGGGTCCCGCCAGCGAAATCAACGCTTTCTGCCCGGTTACAAAATGGGTGACCTCTACGGCATCGCCCACAGCATAGATGTCCGGCACGGAGGTTTCCATCCGCTCGTTGACAGCGATGCTGCCCCGGATGCCCAGCTCAAGTCCGGCCTCTTTTGCCAGATGGGTGTCCGGCGTGACGCCGATGGCCAGCAGCACCATGTCGGAGCGCAGCGGCTCACTTTCCTCCAGCAGCGTCAGCACGGAATCTCCGTCCTGCCGGAATCCGGTGACGGTATCACCCAACCGCAGAGTCACGCCGTGTCTGCGCATTTCCGCATGGACAAAGCTCGCCATATCCGTATCCAGCGGCACTAATAGCTGCTTTGGACGTTGGACGATGGTGACAGAAACGCCCATTTCTGTAAGGTTTTCCGCCATTTCCAGACCGATAAAGCCGCCGCCAGCCAAAACAGCGGTTTTCGGCTTCTGATCCTCTACAAAGTGCCTGATGCGGAGGGTATCCTCCACGGTGCGCAGCGTGAAAACACGCTCACTGCTGACGCCGGAAAGAGCAGGAACCGTCGGCTTTGCGCCGGGGGCAAGAAGCAGTTTGTCATAGGTTTCCGTGTAGACCTTTCCACTATCCAATGCGTGAACGGTGACGGTTTTCTCTGTGGGATCGATCGCAGTTACTTCCTGCCGTACCCTCACATCAATGCGAAAGCGGTCCCAGAAGCTCTCCGGAGTTTGCAGTGTCAGTTCTTCTTGCTCCTTGATCACACCGCCCACATAATACGGCAGACCGCAGTTGGCATAGGACACATAGCCGCTGCGCTCGATCATGATGATCTGGGCGTGTTCATCCAAACGGCGGATGCGGGCAGCGGCAGAAGCACCGCCCGCCACGCCGCCTACAATTACGACCTTCATTTCACGCCCTCCACCATTGCGGCGATTTCCGACTTAGGCCGATAGCCGACCGATTTGGCAACGGCCTTTCCATCCTTGAATACGACCAGCATCGGGATGCTGGATACTTGAAAACGCATTGCCAGCTCCATCTGCTCGTCCACGTTGACCTTGCCCACCTTGAGCGTACCGCTTTTTTCTTCGGCAAGCTCATGCAGTACGGGAGAGAGCATTTTGCACGATCCGCACCAGTCCGCATAGAAATCCAGCAGGACGGGCTTGTCGGAATGCAGTATCTCATTTTCAAAATTCGCAGCAGTAATTTTCAGTTCAGCCATAAGAAAGGCTCCGTTCTGTTATCTTTGTTTATTCTTTGTTTTTCAGCTTGCAAATGCCCTGCGTCATGGTTCCCATCGGACAAAACGCACACCATGTGCGGGGCTTGTAGAGCACCATAACGATCAGACCCAGCAGCAGAGAGGTCAGCATGAGGCTATAAAAGCCAAAGCTGAACTGCGCCATCCAATCAGCGACTGTACCGGCTGTATAAGTCCAGCCCCATGGCACACGGAATGTCCAGAACAGCTTAATGGCCTCCCGCAGGGACGCAGCACCCGCAGCGACCAGATAGGTCTGGAACACCATGTTGCCGAACATCGTCAGGAAAAAGATCAAAAAGCCGTAACGAAACCACTTGGAGGACATCCAGCGGGGCGTGGGCTTGCAGCGGGAGCATTTAAGGTCTGTCCCCAGCTTGCTGAACAGTTGCCCCCGTCCGCAGAGGTGGTTGCAAAAGTATTTGTTCCCGCCAAAGATGGCTAAGAACAGCGGCAGAAGAAAATCGATCATGCCCAGCCATGCAAACAGGATGTTGAAAAAGCCCAGTGCAAAATAGATGATGGCATACACCCACAGGTAATCGTACCAATGCTTTGCTTTCATGCGTCAGCCCTCGCTTTCACCTCAATGCAGCCGACGGGACAGAGTTTTGCGCACTTGCCGCAGCCTACGCAGCGTTCCGCCTCCACGGCGGCGTAGCAGCCGCAGCGCACCTTGACGGCCCCCAGTGGACAGGTATTTTCACACACACCGCAGGCGACACACCGCGTCTTATCTATGGCAGCCAGTTTCTTTGACAGCATAGCTTTCCTCCCTTAATCCTGCAAGGATTTGTAATAGAGCATACAGTGGCAGACCCCTCGAAGCCCGGATCTGCAATTTGATTCTTGAACTCCTGACACATACACTTGGTTGCCTCTGTGCGCTCCCTGCGGCAGGGGCAGTACCCGCCGATGCGCTTGAGTCCTTTTCTGATGGTGCTGACAATCTCCTGATCGGGATTGAGCTTGATTTTCATGTTCGCCAGCTCTTTCTTGATCGTGGCTTTATCATACCGCAGGACAAAGTCTTTTTCTGTGACGAGGTTACATTGATAAAAAAATCCGGTGCTTTTGGAGCACCGGATTTTAAGAAGGTGAATTACGCTTTCCACAGACTGTGGAGGTTGCAGTAGGCGTAGACCGCCTCTACCTCATCGCCCTCGCAGAGCGCGAAGCAGACCTCCGGCTTTTCGCCGGGATGCAGTTCCTTACGCTGATTGCCCTGCTTGGTCTGGAGAGATACCCATTCGATGTAGTGCTCCGGCAGCATGGGGTGCTCCACAGAGCCGATCTTGACATGGACGATGCCGTTTTCCACTGTCCAGACAGGGACGTGCTTCTCCACGGCGGCATCGGTGGTGCCGGGAACGATCTCGCTCATCGGCTCGCCGCAGCAGACGACAGGGACGCCTGCGTCCTTAACTTTGGCAATGATGTTACCACAATGCTTGCAAATGTAAAACTTCTGCTCCATGATAATTCTCCTTTTCTTTCTTTAATAGTTTTCTGCGTGAATTTCAAAATAGCTCTGGGGATGGTTGCAGGTGGGGCAAACCTCCGGGGCCTTCTCGCCCACGACGATGTGACCGCAGTTGCGGCACTCCCACACCTTGACCTCGCTCTTGGCGAAGACCTCCGCCATCTCCACATTGTGCAGCAGGGCACGGTAGCGCTCCTCATGGTGCTTTTCAATGGCGGCTACCAGGCGGAAACGCTGGGCCAGCGCATGGAAACCTTCCTCATCGGCAGTTTTGGCAAAGCCATCGTACATATCCGTCCACTCGTAGTTCTCACCCTCAGCGGCGGAGAGAAGGTTTTCTGCGGTGTCGCCAATGCCGTTCAGTTCTTTGAACCACAGCTTAGGTCAGTTTACAAGGAACTACACGCAGACCACGAAACGGGGGCTGCTGACAACAAAACAGGCTGAGTATCAAGCACCAGGAAAGTGAGGGATATTCAGCCTGTTTTGTTGTCCGGGGTTTCCAAAGGGGCTTGCCCCTTGGCACACGACTTTGCTTGCAAAGTGTAGTGTGTTATACGCTCTGTCGGCGTTGCTGCGAAAATGAGGTTGCCGCCGGGTCGGGCAAGGGCATTTGAAGCAGCAGGAAAACAGGGCTGTGATTGCGTGTCGTGGAGCCGCAAGCGCAGGGCTGGTTTCGTCAGCAGACAGGGCGTATATGAAAGCCCCCGTTCCTCGTCCCACGCCGGACTTCGGGACAAAATGTCCCGAACTTGTGGACACACTCACAAAAAGCAAACAGATTTTTCTCTCAAAATTGGAATGGGCGGGGAAGCCATTTTAGGGCTTTGCTATCTCCCTGATAAATGAGAAGTTAAGTTTCGTCCATATATATTTTTATCTCGATGTATTCATGATTTCTTGCATAAGCAAACGACGCTGATTTTCTGATATAGTCAAATATATTTTCGTCTAAATCTTCGTCCCATGTTGTTTCGCTGAAAATTTTATTTTCAGCGGTTGGCTTATACAAGATGACTACATGGATTTGATAAAACTCTTCATCATCATTTGAAAACTGTCGAACTAATGAAATTTGAAAAAATGGTTCTTTTGAAAAAGCAGTAAATGTTCCGGTTTCAAATAAAACCATATCTTCTTCAAGCGGTGTGCTGCACATCTGCTCAAAAACATCAACTATTTCTTCCACAGACATTTTATCCGTTATCTTATCTTCTAAAAACTTAATCAAGTTCTCCATTGATTTTCCTCCTGTAAATTCTTATTTATTGTTCTCTACTTCCGTCCCCGCTGTGGATTTGGATTTTTCAGCAAATCTGACTTATCAGTTCTTAGAAATGGGCGGGAAGCCATTTTAGGGCTTTCCCGCCTTGATTGCCCATTAGCAAAGACGGGCGGGGCTGTCAACGGCGGCGCATGAAATGCGCCGTTCATCTTGACCGTTGACTGGCTCGGCTGGCTTTGCTATCTCCCCAACAAGTTATTGTTTGTTGTTTTCCCAATTATCTAAACGGGCTTGCATAGTTTCTCGCCATTCTTCACTTGGACAAGCAGTAATCAATTTTCGATACTCTTCACTTGATGGCGCTTCTATCAAATAAGACTCTACCAATTTTAGCAAATCCCACTCTACTCCATACATTCCACCTTCGGGGAAAATGTCAATCAATACGCCTACTTCTTCTCTTGTCAATGGCGTTTTTACATTGGAGAGCAATTCGTCATACATGTTGATGGTTTCTTCTGTAGGGTCATCTTTCACTGCGTCTGGCATTTGACCGAGAAGTTTCAATTTTATAATTGCCTCCTGCACCTTTACTCCCTCCAATTTCTCGTTCTCTATTTTCTCCCCCGCTGCGGGTTTGGATTTTTCAGCAAGTCCGACTTCTGTGCAATCTTTTTCAGCCACTTCTTTTCTTCCTCGGACAGCTTTTTCAAATTCAGCTTGAGCCGCTTACAGATAAACGCCAAAGCCGCTTGCTCCGGGTCGCTGTCTGGACTGGCAGTTTCCTCGGCGGTCTGCAAGAAATCTTCCAGCGGATTGTCCTCCGGAACGCTGAAAAAATCGTCCTTATGGGCTTCCCGCAGGTCAAGGGCTATCTTGTTTATGTCTTGCTGTATCACATAGCGGCAAAAGCTGTCATCGTCAATATGGGCGGCGACAAGCTGCCTTAACTGCGGGTCGGACAAGCCGGGATTGTGCTGCTTCATAATGGTTGCGCTCATAATATCCACAATGGCATTTGCGCTCTGTACCTGCTTGACTGCCGTTCCGTTCACATAGATTTCAAGGTCAGCCATCAGCCGGGGGAAATCCGGGTGTACCGCCAGCTCACACAAGAGGGAAGTATCCACCCGCCCACTTTTCAATAGTTCAATCATATCATCACTCAAGCGCAGGTCTGCAAGATCGGCGTTTGGGTGATTTTTTGTTTTAGAGCGTCCCAGCAGGTAATCAACGGTCACGTCGTAAAACTTCGCCAGCTGGATAAGGGCATGGTGGCTGATGTCTTTGAGATTGTCTCCCTCATAACTGCCTAAAGCAGATTTGGAAAGGTGAGTTTCCTCCGCAAGCTGTTCCAGCGTCAGCCCTCGTTCCACACGCAGGTCTTTCAATCGTTCTTGTATGGATAGTTCCATGCACTCCCTCCTTGTCTGCTTGATAATTTGGAAGTTATTCGCACAATTCCTTACGGATATTTTCGCAGTCTTTCGCCATTTCCAGCATATCTTCATCATCTACCATTTCATGAAGATCATATTCGAGCGGAGAAGCACAGAACTCTGCTAAAGCCCGATTCATTGCTTGATCCTCCTCTGGCGTAGTTATGATTTTTACAAACCTATCTCGTTTTTCCCCATCAAACAGATTTTTTATATTGAACCCACCACTTTTCTTACTCTCAAGAATAAGTGCTGCCAAATCAGTTGCCAAATCAATAGCATAATAAAATTCGTGACATTGGCCCTCCGAATCAATGTATTCTAAATTGGGTGAGATATGGAAATTCCAGTTTAGTTTGCTAAGGCCAGTATCATTGAATATCTCACTCAGAGGTATTTCAGTTTTGCCTTTGTCATAGAGGTAGTCCACCAAGGTCAGGCTATCGTCTGTGCCACCGATATAGTTATACCAATATTTTTTAATATACATTTTATCTCCTCCTTATCACTTCCGCTTTGTCGTTCTGTTTTTTTATTATATCACAATTCCGAGAGCGTGGAAATAGGCAGTTTTTTGGGCGGATTTCCTACCTTTCGGATATACGGGACGGGCGATCATTTAGGTGTAGACTTAGGGTAGTTCATCGATGAGCTGCACCTTGAAAAATGAATGACCGTCCGAAAAGGAATACCCCGGCAGGGGAAGCACCGCAAGAAGCCAATTTCTGGACACTTTGTCCAGAGGTCACTTCGGGACAACTTGTCCCGAAGCTGTGGGGAGCGTGCCAACGCCGGAACACGCCGCAGGAATGGGGCAGGAAGCCTTTTCGGAGAGAGCGGCAACGGAAAGCAAAATGGAGGAAACACATGAGAGAGAACCCATATAAACGACTGCCGCCCATAGAGCGCAAGCAAGACGGTTCCCTTTACCGCATGACCCCAGCGCAGCGGAAACAGGCAAACGCCCTGATCCGCCGGGAGTGCTGCTGTTATGAGGACGGGAACTGTATGCCCCTTGACGATGGGGACACCTGCACCTGTCCGCAGACGGTTTCTTTCTCGGTCTGCTGTAAGTGGTTCCGCTGGGCGGTCTTGCCGCTGGACGGGACGCTGGAAGCGGAGATTTTCCGGGATAAGGACTTGAAACGCTGTGCGGTCTGCGGCGGTGTGTTCGTCCCTAAATCCAACCGGGCAAAATACTGCCCCGGCTGTGCCGCCAGAGTTCACAGGCGGCAGAAAACAGAAAGTGAACGGAAAAGGAGGTCTTGTGTGGACAGTTAGGGGCTGAAAAGTCCTTGATTTTCAAGGCTTTGCAAGCACAGAACAGGGGCAGGCAATAGAAACTACCGTCTGCCCCCGGAAACAGGCTTCTAACCGTCCACAAACACGATATGACAAACACCATTTATATCCATCAGCCGGAAAAATCGGTCAGCTTTACCCGGCTGCCCAATTTCCTTTTTGAAGCCCCCACATTCACACCCCTGTCCAATGAAGCGAAGATACTGTACGCCTTTATCCTGCGCCAAACAGACCTGTCCCGGAAAAACGGCTGGGCAGATGAATACGGGCGCATTTACCTCTACTATCCCATCAACGAGGTGGTAGAGCTACTCCACTGCGGACGGCAGAAAGCGGTCAACACCCTGCGGGAACTGCAATATGCCGGACTGGTGGAAATCCAGAAGCAGGGCTGTGGAAAACCCAACCGCATTTACCCAAAATCCTATGAAGCGGTTCCAAACACCGACTTCAAGAAATCCGGCTATGGAACGCCAGAGGACTGAAAACCGCACTCATAGAGTACGATAATCAATCCTCTTGAAGTACGAAAACCGGACGGTATATAGAAATACAGAGATTAAAACGATTTTATTTATATCTTATCCATTCCTATCCGATCCGAGATCTTTTCTGCGGGATTTTCCTGTGGAAAAGTCCCGGAAAGGAACGGAACGGGGAAAGGAGTTTCATGGCACAACACGCAATTTTGCGATTTGAAAAACACAAGGGCAATCCGGCAAGACCGCTGGAAGCCCATCACGAACGGCAAAAGGAACAGTACGCCAGCAATCCCGACATTGACACCAGCCGGAGCAAGTACAATTTCCACATCGTCAAGCCGGAGGGCAGATACTACCACTTCATTCAAAAACGCATTGAACAGGCAGGCTGCCGCACCCGCAGGGACAGCACCCGGTTTGTGGATACGCTGATTACCGCCAGCCCGGAGTTTTTTAAGAAGAAGTCCCCAAAGGAGATACAGGAATTTTTCCAGAGGGCGGCTGATTTCTTAATCGGGCGGGTAGGGAAAGAAAATATCGTATCGGCGGTGGTACACATGGACGAGAAAACGCCCCACCTGCATTTGGTCTTTGTCCCGCTGACAGAGGACAACCGCCTGTGTGCAAAGGAGATTATAGGGAACAGAGCCAACCTCACAAAATGGCAGGACGATTTTCACGCCTATATGGTGGAGAAATATCCTGACTTGGAGCGTGGGGAGAGTGCCAGCAAGACAGGCAGGAAGCATATCCCCACCCGCCTGTTCAAACAGGCGGTCAATCTCTCCAAACAGGCAAAAGCCATTGAAGCCACACTGGACGGTATTACCCCATTCAATGCCGGAAAGAAGAAAGAGGAAGCCCTCTCCCTGCTGAAAAAGTGGTTTCCGCAGATGGAGAACTTCTCCGGGCAGCTCAAAAAATACAAGGTCACGATAAACGACCTTTTAGCAGAAAATGAAAAACTGGAAGCCAGAGCCAAAGCCAGCGAGCAAGGCAAGATGAAAGATACGATGGAACGGGCAAAGCTGGAAAGCGAATTGAAAGACATTCAGCGGCTGGTTGACCGTATCCCGCCGGAGGTGCTGGCAGAACTGAAACGGCAACAGCGGCACACAAAGGAACGGTGATTGATGACAGAAAACATTTCACGCCGCAGCATGGTGGCACTGCACTTTGCTACGAAAATAAATACCTCGTAGCGATACCCGCACATTGACAACAAATGTTTTCAACAATCATGAAGACACGACAAATAGAGCAGCTAAATAGCTGCCTGTCCATAATGAATCATCAGGCGGAGGCTTCAATATGATAACCTCGTTTTTCAAGTTCACGAATGTAATGGGATACCTGTTTTTGTTCACAGTTTTTACGGCGCGTTTCAAAGCAGTTCTCATCAAAAAGTGTACCTTGCTTCAGCATGGTATAGATGATGACCAGAAGTTTGCGTGCGAGCGCAACTATGGCTTTTTTAGCCCCTTTCTTTTGCTTGATTCTCCAGTACCATGCGGAAAGATAGGTATTACGCTTTCCAGCAATGACCCAGGCAATTTCACAAAGCATACTTTTTATATAAGGATTGCCTTTGGTGATAGAGGTGCTTTTGCGTTTCCCGGCACTTTCATTATTACCCGGACATAAACCAGCCCAGGAACATATGTGCTCTGCAGTTTTGAAATAGCTCATATCTGTGCCAATTTCAGCAATGATTGCACAGGAGGCAGTGGTGTTGATTCCATAGATGCTGGTTAACTGTTCAATATGAAGGGAAAAAGGTGCCATTGCTTCTTCTAATGCGGTTTCAATTTCTGCCAGATGTGATTTGAGGGAGTCATAATGATCCATTAGCATTTCCAGAAAATCCTGCTGGATTTGGGAAAGAGTTCCGTTCACAGCCACAAGAATTTCATTGATGTGATTGCGGGTTTTGGTTTTCAGACAGGAATCAAGAGATTCCCTATCGATACAGCCATGCTGGATCAGATGACAAATGATGTTTCTGCCGGAGGCACCAAATATATCTGAAATAAAAGTGGATAAACGGAAACCGGAACTTTGAAGGAATTTTTCGACCCGGTTTTTCTGGGAAGTGATATCACGGATGATACTCTTGCGATACCGATTCAGATACCGAAATTCACGGATCTGCTTATCCGGAATGAAACTGCCATTGAGAAGTCCTGCGCGTAAAAGAGTAGCAATCCATTCCGAATCACGCATATCAGTTTTCTTACCCGGAACATTTTTCATGTGTCTGGCATTAACAACAAGCAGAGTGATATCACCAGAATAAGCATCTTCAAGGATTTCATAAATAGGCTGCCAGTAAATGCCAGTGCTTTCCATAGCGACATGATGGCAGTTACAGGAAACAATCCAGTCGCGTAGAGCAGCCATATCAGGGATAAGAGTGGTAAATTCACGAATTTCAGAGACAGTGGTTTTGCCAATGGGGCCGGATAAGATGCAAGCAACAATCTTATCTTTGTGAACGTCAAGGCCGCAGGAAATTTCTAACAGGTCTTTCATAAGTACAAGCTCCTTTCCAAAGATGGCAGGAGATTTACCCGAGATAATACGGACTTTGCTACGCGTGCTAACCATAAAGATTGCCACAATATGCTGTGCTCAAGGGTAAATCGTTTACGTTGAACAAACGGGGTGCAGATCCACCAATGTGCGGTCAAACTTTATCCTGCCTAATCCGATTCTACGGCAAAAGCAAGCATAAGAAAAGTAGCGGAGCCAATACCCTATTTTCATTAGGGGCTGTGATAACCTTTCATGATTCGTTGAAAATTAAATACGGAGGTACTATGGAGCATATCAGATACAAGAAAGAAACCGAAGTCGTGACTTTTCAGGGAAAGGAAATCACGCTGGAAAATCTCTCCCCGGTGTTCACGCCGGAGCAGGAAGCGGCAAAACGCCGGGAGCTGGAACAGCAGCTTTATGAGGTATTCCGCAAGTATGCCGACAAACGGCAGCGTGAGGAAGCCGGGGCATAAGGTTTTCCAAAGACATCGTTGATTTGCGGGGCTGCTGACGGTATAATAAAGGTGTCAGCAGCTCCGTTTCTTTTTTAAGAAAAGGAGCGACAATATGAACAATCGAATAGACGCAATCTATGCAAGACAATCGGTAGACAAAAAGGACAGCATTTCCATTGAAAGCCAGATTGAATTTTGCAAATATGAGTTGAAAGGCGGTAACTGCAAGGAATACACAGACAAAGGGTACAGCGGCAAGAACACAGACCGTCCGAAGTTTCAAGAACTGGTGCGGGACATCAAGCGGGGGCTGATTGCAAAGGTCGTGGTTTACAAGCTCGACCGTATCAGCCGTTCCATTCTGGACTTTGCCAACATGATGGAGCTGTTCCGGCAGTACAATGTGGAGTTTGTGTCCTCTACGGAAAAATTTGATACCTCCACCCCGATGGGGCGGGCAATGTTAAATATCTGTATTGTGTTCGCCCAGCTTGAACGGGAAACCATACAGAAGCGGGTAACGGACGCTTACTATTCCCGTAGCCAGCGAGGTTTCAAGATGGGCGGGAAAGCCCCTTACGGCTTCCACACCGAGCCAATCAAGATGGACGGTATCAACACAAAGAAGCTGGTGGTAAGCCCGGACGAAGCGGCAAATATCCGGCTGATGTTTGAAATGTACGCCCAGCCCACAACCTCCTATGGGGACATTACCCGGTACTTTGCGGAACAGGGGATTTTGTTCCATGGCAAAGAACTGATACGCCCCACGCTGGCGCAGATGTTACGCAATCCTGTCTATGTGCAGGCAGACCTTGATGTGTACGAGTTTTTCAAAAGTCAAGGGACAGTCATTGTCAATGACGCTGCCGATTTTATGGGTATGAACGGCTGCTATCTGTATCAAGGGCGGGATGTGAAGCCCAGCAAAAAGAACGACTTGAAAGACCAAATGCTGGTACTGGCTCCCCATGAGGGCATTGTCCCCTCCGAAATCTGGCTGACCTGCCGGAAGAAGCTGATGAACAACATGAAAATCCAGTCTGCCCGGAAAGCCACCCACACATGGCTGGCGGGAAAAATCAAATGCGGGAATTGCGGATATGCGCTTATGAGCATCTTCAATCCGTCCGGCAGGCAATATCTCCGCTGCACGAAACGGCTGGATAACAAGAGCTGTTCGGGCTGTGGGAAAATCATCACTTCCGAACTGGAAGCGGTGGTCTATCAGCAGATGGTAAAGAAACTGGCAAGCTACAAGACGCTGACAGGCAGAAAGAAAGCGGCAAAGGCAAACCCGAAAATTGCAGCACTGCAAGTGGAGCTTGCCCATGTGGACAGCGAGATTGAAAAACTGGTGGACAGTCTGACGGGCGCAAACAATGTCCTGCTCTCCTATGTGAATGTGAAGATAGCGGAACTGGACGGACGCAAGCAGGAACTTGTGAAGCAGATAGCTGGGCTGACGGTGGAAGCCATCAGCCCGGAACAGGTCAGCCAGATTTCCGGCTACCTCGACACATGGGACAATGTATCCTTTGACGACAAGCGGCGGGTGGTGGATTTGATGATTACCACCATAGCCGCCACAAGCGACAGCTTGAATATCACATGGAAAATCTGACGAGTGGAATCCCTCCCGTCAGATACCTACCCTGTGTAGTCCCTTGTAAACTGTACTTTGGCGTGTTCCTTCTCATTATCAGCGGTTTTGAGGAACAGTGCCGCGATCTGCTCAAAGCCTTCCTTCTTGGCCTTGGATGCAAAATAGGTGTACTTGTTGCGTGCCTCGGACTCACCGGCAAAGGCAGCCATCAGGTTTTTTTCGGTTTGAGTTCCTGCGTATTTCGTTTCTTTCATGGTGGATACTATGAGTGATTTTGCCGTCCACAGCTTCATAAAGCTTGAACTGCTCGGTGTGACCGAAGTGCTGAAAGATTTGACCGTTTTCATAGGCAACTGCAATTTTCATAATAGAATCTCCTTTGCAAGTTTTGCCTGATTTTTCCATGTTGGCTCTCTGCATCCGGCAGCAACGGCCGCAGTGAGCTGCCTCCTGTCCTCCGCAGATGCGGTAGTTTCCCCCGGTGATGTGCAGCGGTTTCCCGTGGACAAGACACGCTGCAATCTTGCGCCGTGCGCCTTCGTAAATCTCCTGCACGGTAGAGCGTGAAATGTCCATCTGAGCGGCACACTGCTCGTGGGTTTGCTGCTCCAAGTCAACCAGCCGAATGACCTCGTATTCGTCTAGCGTCAGCAGGATCGGCTCGGTATTCTCGCACCCGTTGGGACAGAATGTATCGACCTGTGGTACGCCACAAATTTGACGGCACCGTGGCGGTCTTGGCATGGGAGCTTTCCTCCCTTTGTATTCGGTATATTCCGATCGTAGCACTTTGAGCAGAAAAAAGCAATTTTTTTCAAAAGCTGCTACATTTTCCGTCCTCATATGTGTGCCGGCTGATATTCGGAGTCGAATGCTACATGTGAGCCTTGTTCGTAATGCCCACCGATCATGACCGTAGCGGCAGTCACAGCATCCACATGAAAGCGTTCCCGGTAATGCTTGCATTTTCGTAAAAAAACGTTATAATTGAATCAGTTAAATCAAAGGAGTTATCAAATCATGAAATCACATAAATACTGGTCCTTAGGCGCACTTTTCTGTATGTTGGGATGCATTTATTCTGGAATCAAAAAATCTATGACTGCGCATAAATACTTTGCCTATTCTTCATTGTTTTGTATGGGCATGTCCATTTATTCCGGTCACAAACTGGTTTCTCCAAAGAAGAAAAAAATCACTAAATCAAATAATAGTGAGAATAGTTAAACAAAAAAATTCCTTTATTCATCAAAGACAAAGTTGCTGGAGAATTTTTTCTCCAGCAACTTTCTTCATATAGAAAACCACAAGCTATGCTTGTGGAAGAATAGAGCCGTAGCGTTGAAACGGTAGAAAAAGAACCTCCTTTTGCTATAATTAGAAGCGGGTAACGCCAACCGCCTAGGGCCTTTGGTTCGGCCTACTTTTTGGAGCTGGGCCTCTCGTGCCAGCAGCTCGAACAGAATATCCCGGCCCTCTTCACCGACCCCGCGTGCGGCCATGTGCTGCGGGCGAAAGGCTTCGTACAGGACGAGAACGGCGGGGTGAAGCTGAACGCCACCGCCGACGGCCTGACAGCAAACGCTATCCCCAAGGGGCAGGAAGTGCTCATCGTGATCGGGGAGGGGCTGGAGAAAGAACGGATTGAGGCGAGATTAAAGGGGTAAGACAATCCCCGTATATCGTTGTATCTTTCCATAAATAGTTTGTCTCCCGCCCAAAGCAGGCGTATAATAGGGGAAAAGAAACGCTAAAGGAGAATTCCCTATGAACGGCACCGCATTGCGCAAACCGACTGCCCGGCGGGTGGTGGGCATGGTGGCGGGCATCGTCATCATCGCCCTTGGCATTGCGCTTTTCAAGCAGTCCCACCTCGGCAACGACTCCATCAGCGCCCTGAACATGCGGCTGGCGGAGCTGCTCGGCATCTCGCTGGGTACCCAGAACCTGTGCACGAACATCCTGTTTTTCCTGCTGGAATTCTGGTTCGGGCGCAAGTACATCGGCCTTGGCACCTTCGTCAATGGTATCTGCATCGGGTACATCGTCACGGCGTTCTATGACCCCATTCACGCCCACTTCGGCGACGCGCCGTCGCTGGCGGTGCAGTTGGCGTGGGGCATCACGGCGGTGCTGGTCACGGCGCTGGGCGCTGGGTGGCCTTGTGGGCCTTGGCACCTTGATCTGTGCGTTCTGCCTTGGGCCCTTCATCCAGTTCTTCGACCGGACGTTCTCCCAGAAGGTGCTGCAATACAAACCGAACAATTGAGAAACCCCGCGGCGTCAAATCATACGCTGCGGGGTCTTTTTTATTGCTGCCGTTAAGCAGAAAATGAAGGAGATCTATCTTTCAAAACCGCCTGCGGACTGTTGCAGCGATGGGGAGCCACAACAAACCCATCAGACAGGCTTTGGAAGAAGCAAATAGGGATGTGAGAAATGCACTGTCACAGGTTGATGCCGATTCCAAGAATCACGAATAGGATCGCCAGACAGATGCAGCTTAACATTTATCTGGAGATGGCCCAAGGATAAAATAGAATCAGGATTAAAGCCGCTCACTGTGCTGGTTTCCAGCATGGTGAGCGGCTTTTTACTACAAATATGAGGAATCGAAGAAGTCTTTTAATGTAATTCCTAAACCCTGACAAATTCTTTCAATCGTCTCTACGCTTAACTGCCCTCCCCGACGGGCGGTGGTTTGAATCGTGGAGTACGATATTCCGCATTTCTTTGCCAATACACATAGATTCATATCACGCACTTGCATCAAATCCTGAACACGCTTGATCGTATCCACGAAAATCCCTCCCATCTTTTTAGTTCAAAACTTTTCCAACGATCTCAAATCTTTGCTCTGGAGATATAAGAATCGGCGAATATTTGGAGTTAAGAGAGACCAAAACCGGTTGGTTGTGCACCACGCCATAGCTGTCGGTGAGAAGCTCCGCGTGGGACTTGTCTGGGGTATGTTCATCGTATTTTTTCAGATAGCCACAGCCATCATATACAAATATTCCTATATCCCCGCATTCGAGTTCTTCGCAGCGCTTTACCCATACGATTTGTCCGCTATAATAACGCGGCTCCATACTATCACCGCTAACGTATATCCCGAACTCAGCCCCTGCCGGAACACTGCTGGCAGGCACCTGTATCCGCTGGAACATTTCACCTTCAAGAAAAGCTCCTAGACCTGCCGATACTGGCAATTCTGATACTGGCATCATTATGCAGTCGATTTTCGCAGGCTCTTCTGTGCCTGGCTGGTAGCGCCGAGATGCAATCAAGTCCATTTCGTACTCAGCGACCTTTTTTTGCCCGATGGCATTTAGAAGGGCGGGTTTCTGAAAGGTCTTTGTAAAGTAGGAAGGTCCTTCCTTGATGTTCAATGCGTGGCAGATTGCAACCAGTTGGTAGATGCTGGGAGTGGTGTATCCTTTTTCCCATTTACTGATTCCCTTGTCACTGACATCGACGCCATAGTGGCGGAGAAGTTCGGAGAAAGTTACAAGTGAATAACCATTCCTTTTTCGTACAGCTGCGAGAATCAGACCAACCTCATTACTATCCCTTGCGGCGACTGCATCATAGCACACCGTAGATGGGGCTATGTGCATTTTGGTGAGCGCAGTTTTCTTTTTCATAGCAAGAACACTCCTTTGTGATCCGGTAAACGAAAAACAGCTCGTGGCACGCAGTATGATTCGCAAGTGATGCACGCTTTGTTCTGATAAATCTGCAAAAAGGAGGAAGTCTGATGTGTGGTGATTACAACCTTCGCCGTGAGAAAAGATACGTTGAAGTGGACGTTCGTTTTACTCCTGATGGCAAAATCCGCCCTCTTGCCATAAACTATGACAAGGCCCACACTTATGGAATCGATCGTGTCTTGGCAGTCAAGCATGGGATATCACGCCTAGGCGGAAAAGGTCACTGCTTCACCTGCCTGATCTGTGGGCAGAAGAGGAATCTTTGGCTTGAACAGGGCAAATGGTTCGTGGAAGCCTACTGCTCCGTGCCGGAAAGCTGTGCTTCGTAATGGCAAGGTACTTATCCAGCGCAGACCTTTCGCGCATAGCGGGTAAGTATATCGACCAGTACTATACCCGCTTCGGAATCAGCAAAGATGCCTCGTCACCTATTAACCTAGAGCAGTTTGCAAGTTCTGTTCTTGGGCTGAATGTGAAAATGCTGCTGCTGTGCAGCGATGGCAGCATCCTTGGGCTGACCGTTTTCCAGAAATGCAAGTTTACTGTAATCTTGGGGGATGAGACAAAGCTTGTAGAGGTTTTTATGCCGAGGGACGTTGTAATCGATTCCGCCCTTGCGGCAAACAGATGCACTGGATGCCGGAATTTCACGATAGCGCATGAAGTGGCACATCAGATTTTGGCTGACCTGTTTCCGAACGACTATGGAAAAGCAGTCAAGTGCCGTGGGTACATTGCCTATCGGGAGAGAAACGGACAGCCCTCATGGGAAGAATGGCAGGCGAATACCCTTGCAGCGGAGCTGCTGATGCCAACATTTCTGGTCAACGCCGAAATAGAACGTGCAGCGCTGTGCCTGCCAAATGGAATCCTGTACAAATCCGCATCGGACCCGAACTATGAAAGAATTCTGGAGATGGCTGCACGGATCGGGGTATCGTGGTCTGCGATCAGGATCAGATTACAGCAGATGCAGGTCATCAACGGAAAACCCATCCACTGCCATCCATTGGACGTCATTCGATTTGGAGAATAATATGACTTGGTCAAATAATCGCTCTTTTAAGAGTAAACCGCTGAACAATATACAGCAGGCACAATTCAGCATTGGCTGGAGGTTTTGTCCGGTTTGCGGACACAAGCTCTACCAAAAAACCGAGAGCTGTTCAGGCTCTATCAGCATAAAGTGCCTCAAGTGCGGTAACATAGCAACAGTTGACTTAGCCTACCGCAGACGCTGACTTTTTTAGACAAACCACAATTTCAAAAATCGGGTGCATTGCACCCTGAATATGGACTGTTCGTCACCGAGCAACGGGCCATTGCCGCAAGGCAATGTATGAAACGCGCACCAAATAGCCGGGCAACAGCTGATAGAGTGATTCTGCTTTAGAACCGCTCTGTTAGTTGGTTGTCCGGCTATTTTTTTAGCCTTCAGGTAGCCTGCTCCCGTAAAAAGGAGCAGGCTTTATGTTTGTCCGTTTTTCATGGATGCCCCAAGCGGCGAAATATCCGTAGCCTTCCAAATTTTCGACTTTTTACGATTTATCGAAAATTTGGAGGTTTACGATGTCTTTTAATAAAGGCTATGAGTTGAAGAAGTTTGAAGCACACTGGGAAAAGTTGCGCATCGAGTACGCAGTTGCGGGAATGACGGAAGAGGCCATCCAGAAGATGTACGACTATGACCGTCAGCAGTTCAATTCGAAACGTACCTTCGTTGAGCGGACGCAGGAATTCACGGCTCCTGCGTATGAAGGTTCCGAGGAAGAAGCATCTCCCTTGATGTTGCGCTATCAGGAGGTCATTACCACAACGGATACCTATCACGAAACTAAGAGCAAATTTGCATGGATCGGTGAAATCGAGAACGAACGGTTGCTGTCTGCTCTTGAAAATTTATCGGAAGATGACCTCAAACTTTTGACGCTCTACGCCTATGAAGGTTACAACGAGAGCGAAATTTCTAAAGTTTTTAATATCTCACAGCCTGCAATTCATAAGAGAATAATGAAAATCACTATTTTTTTGAAGAAGTTTTGATTTTTGGTTATAATTTGACCATTTTCGTCGGCTACCAAGTGAGAGGACAATTTCCCAAGCGGCACTCACCGCAGGGCGAAACGTCCGACCTCAGGGACCTTGAAAACTGAATAGTTCCGTCAT
>OBXZ01000198.1_pt1 | contig 78844 bp, 79 predicted proteins | sample 1538171 | NCBI WGS metagenome assembly OBXZ01 (sample SAMEA2580161, study PRJEB22360) | human gut metagenome | biome: human gut; feature: human-associated habitat; material: faeces | place: Denmark | collected 2008/2010
GCGAGAATGTGCCAAGGCACATTCTTTGTTCTTAATTTTATTTTACCAGTGCTTCTGCATAATCCAGTGCATCCACAATATTGTGATGGAAATTTTCTTTTCCAACTAATCCAATAAAACCATCTTTTTCCATCACGCGCATTGGCTGCTCATTGACATGGGAGAATACCAGCGTGATATTTTTGCGTTTTGCACGGTTGGCAAGCTCATGGAGAGAACGCATTGCGCTGGCATCAATGGCAGGAACGCTACGCATACGGATGACAACAACCTTCGTATGATGGTTACTGTTGATATTAAGAATCTGGTCTGCTGCGGCGAAAAACATCGGACCGCAGATTTCAAAAACACTGATGGAATGCGGGATGTCACGCAGTTTTTCCGCTTCACCCGGTGTAATGTCAGGAGAATCTGTGTATTTCCATGCTTTGATATCAGCTGTTTCTGCCATACGTTTCATAAAGAGCAGAGCTGCTAATACAACACCAATTTCGATGGCAACCACAAGGTCGAAAAATACCGTTAAGAAAAAGGTTGCAACCAGAACGATGATGTCACTCTTAGGTGCCATCTTACAAAGACGGAAGAAAGAGGACCAGTCTGCCAGATACAGATACAACATAAAAGGCTGCAAGGAACACTAAGAATTTCCATATAAATTATAGATTCTTTTGGCAAACGACGCATATTCACATCCATGCTCAAATGCGTCTCACTGGCACATCCGTGTGCCAGTGTTGCCAGTTGCTTAAGGAAATTCCAAGTGTTCTTAGCAGCTTTCATCATGCACCTTTATCCGCCAGACTGCGCAGATATTCCAGAATACAGCGAAAACTTCACCTTCCCCCACTAAACACGCAATTCAAAAGTTTAGCACTCTTATAGTCTTATTTCAATGACAAAATTCAATTTTCAGCCATTTGGTCAACAAATTTGAAAAAAATAAAATTTTTTTGGAATTTTTAAAACCTCATGTATTTTTATTCCGTCTGATAAGTGAAAGGAGGAAAAGCAATGCATGAGATGGAAACTTTTATAACGATGGCAAAAGAGGATATCAAAAATCAGAAGTTTACATTGCAAAAGGTAAGAAGGCTGTTCTACAATATAATGAAAGGATTAAGACGAAAATGAACGAAAGAGGAGTAATTTATATGACATGGAAAGATGCGGTAGGTCTTGCATTGGAAGGTCGGGAAGAAGGATATAATTTCCTGTATCAGCAGACATACCAGAAGAGCTATTATGTAGCTTTAAAATATATGAAACAGGAGGAAGAGGCTGCAGATGTATTGCAGGATGCATATATCAAGGCATTTCAGAATCTGGACCAGCTTCAGGAACCGGATAAATTTCCGGGATGGTTTTCGAGAATTGTAGCAAGTAAGGCATTGGATGAATTGCGGAAAAAGAAGGCAGTGCTGTTTTCACAGATGCAGACAGAGGATTCCGAAGAAGTCAGCATGGAAGAACTTCTTGTTGACGAACGGGTGGAAAACAGACCGGAGTTGGCAATGGACAGAGAAGAAACCAGCCGTCTGGTGCAGGAAATGATAGCCGGTTTATCAGACGAGCAGAGAATGTGCGTGATGATGTTCTATATTGAGCAGATGTCGGTAAAGAACATTGCAGAAGTAACCGGTGTTTCGGAAAATACCGTAAAGAGCCGGTTAAAATACGGACGTAAGAATATCGAAGAAAAGGTATTGGAATTAGAAAGAAAAGGAACCAAACTTTATGGCATTACACCATTCCCATTCTTCTTATACTTCCTGCTTCGGGATACCTATTCAGCTGGTGTATTTCAGATCCCATTGCAGAATATTCTGCAGGCAGCAGGCATAGCTACCTTTCACGGAGCTGGAGTTGGAAATGGCGCAGGCGCAGGAAGTGGAACCGGTGTTGGAAGTGGTGCAGGAATGGGTACTGCAGCATCGGCAGCAGCTAAGACTTCATCCGTTGCAGTTGGAAAAATTATTGCCGGAGTGATTGCAGGAATTGTGGTTACAGCCGGTGTAACAACAGCAGTGGTAAGTCTTGTCAGCAGACAGCCGGAGAAACCGGTGGTTGCAGATATCATAGAAGAAAGAAAAGAAGAACCAGTTGTAGAGGTAGAAACCGAGACTGAGACGGAAACTGAAACGGAAACTGAGACAGAAGCTGATGAGGACAAAATCTGGCAGGATGCTTATCTTGCATTTGCAGAGAGTCAGAATTCTGTTGATAATGGCTATGCAGTGATAGATGTTGCAAACTATGATATTCCACTTCTTATTGAACAGCCGGATGTATTTACGGCAGAAAGCAATAGCATAACATATTCTACAGATGGAGCAAGCTGTACCAATGAATATCTGTATGAAGTCAAGATTTATTACTATGACAAAACGACAGAGACCGTCCAGCCGGTGGACAATGCCATTAATGAAAATAGCAGCAATGGAGCAATGATATCTGGTTATATGGAGTTTGGATATTATTTATCTTATATCCCGGAGCGGCAGCTTCTGTTGGGAGATATCATGGGAAGTGGAGACACCGCATTGGAATCCTATTCCTTTGATGCCTCAAGAGCGAGTCTTGTAGCAGAAGATACTTATTTGGGAACAGACAGAAATAATACCGGCCGAAAAAATATTGTTTATTACCGGACGGTAGAGAAGGCACTGGAAAACAGGGATGCTGTGAAGGATAAAACAGCAGAATATTATTAAAGAAAAACGAGAGGAGAATGAAGATGAAAGACACAATTAGAAAAAACAACATTACGGTTGTGCATGTTTCTGGCAGTATGTTTTACATTTCTGATATTTGGAAATGTAAAATCGGTATCTGTAGCTGATGCAAGTGCAATACTTTATAAGAATGGAACCAAAGTACAGTCCTATGCCACAATGGATGAAGCATTTAATGCAATGACAGATTCAACTGCAAAATATTCTGTGAATTTAAAAGGACAGCATGTAGTAGCAAGAACAAGCTGGCCGAAGGTAAAATCCATTACGATTGATGGTGGACAAAATAATGCACAGTTAATACTTCCGGAGGGAACCACAACATTAAACAGTAATGGAACAGGTACTGTGGATATTAAGAGTGACTGCCAGATGCTGGGAACATTCCATATGCCAAATGTAACGCAGGAAGATGAAATGACTTGAAATCTTACTATATGCATTATATTGCAAGTGGTAAGAAAGATGGTAGAGCAGGAACCGGATGTAAGACATTACAGGGAACTGTAACTGTATATAATGGAGTAGACTATAGTGCGGTTTTTGATTATAATTATTATATTACTAACAATGGTGATATAAAGGCAGCTTTTGGGGATGATGATGTAGCTGTATTGGCACATTTTGTAAATTATGGAATGTCAGAAAGCAGAAGGAAGAACTGCTAAATAGCGTGTCAGGAACAAAGGAGAATGAAGATGTGGAAAGAGTTTAAAAAGTTTGCAGTAAGAGGAAATATGTTAGATCTTGCAGTCGGTGTGATTATCGGTGGTGCATTTAATTCACTGGTAAGCTCGCTGGTAGACAATGTAATTATGCCAATTCTTAGTCTTGTAGTTGGAAGACTGGATTTTAGTAACTGGTTTATTGCACTGGATGGAAATCATTATGATACATTGGCACAGGCGCAGGCAGCCGGAACGGCAACCGTGAATTTTGGAATGTTCTTATCCGGAGTGCTGAATTTTATTATCATGGCATTTGTGGTATTTCTGATTGTAAAAGTGATGAACCGCCTGTTCCATGGAAAAGAAGAGCCTGCTGCACCGACAGAGAAGACCTGTCCATTCTGCAAGAGTAAAATTCCACTGGAAGCAACACGCTGTCCACATTGTACAAGCATGCTTGAAATCGAAGGGTAAGATAAAAAGCAGAATTTGAAAACAGAATTGAGAAATGAAATAAAAAACAGGATGTACCCATGAAACTATATTTAGCTCCCTTAGAGGGAATTACAGGATATGTATACCGGCAGGCTTACCACGCATGCTATGAAGATGCCGACAAATATTTTACACCATTTTTAGCACCACATACGAAGCGGAGCTTCAATGCCAGAGAAAGAAATGATTTAATCCCAGAGCATAATGCCGGCATGTATACCGTGCCACAGGTGCTGTCAAAGAGCGGAGAAGATGTGGCAGCAATCGCAGAAGAACTGAAAGCATTTGGATATCAGGAAATTAATATCAACGCCGGATGCCCTTCCGGAACGGTAGTATCGAAGGGAAGAGGTGCCGGACTTTTAGATGATGAAAGAGCCTTGCTTCATTTCCTGGATGAAATGTTTGAAAAGACGGATGCCAGGATTTCCATTAAGACAAGACTTGGCATGGAATATCCGGATGAATTTGAAGGCATTTTAAAAATATACAATCGTTTCCCGATAAAGGAGCTGATTTTACATCCCCGTGTCAGAGAAGATTATTATAAAAATAAGCCGGATTGGACGATGGTAGAGTATGCGCTGGAGTACAGCAGTAATCCGCTGGTTTACAATGGAGATATTTTTACAGTGGAAGATTATGAGCGGTTTACAGAACGTTTTCCAACGATAGATGCCATCATGTTAGGGCGTGGTGTCATAAGGGATCCGGCACTCATAGAAAAGATTCGTTCCGGCAGCACAATAGATAGGGCTGTTGAATTAAAGCGGCTTTATGCATTTCACAATAAGCTGGTTGCCGGCTATCAGGAAGAAATGTCCGGGGAGAAAAATGTCCTGTTTAAAATGAAAGAATTGTGGTTTTATCTTGGCACACAGTTTACCGGAATTGAAAAACCATTAAAGAAGATAAAGAAAGCAAACAGCCTGATAGAATACCAGGCTGCTGTTTCAGAGATATTTTCAACCGGTGCTGGAAAATAACCGAAAGAGTCAAAGGACATAGAATCATGATGTAATATCAATTGGTATGCAATAAAAATTATCACACGATATAAATTGCTATTCGGTATAAATGGGTGAAATAGAAACATCGTCCCCATCTAAAGTCAGAATAGCGATAGTACAGGAGGAACCACTGCGGCTTCGACCGGCACTGCCCGGATTGATGAAAGTAGTGGTTCCTCTTTTGCTTACTTCATAATGGTGGGTATGCCCGGTAATAATAAAATCTGCTTCCGGTTGTGGATAAGGCAAATCGCTTTTCTTATGGATGAGATAGAAAATCTTCCCACCAATGGGTGCTGCCAGAGTCTCCGGCAGATATTTCGTCCATTCGCCTTTGTCACAGTTCCCCTTGATGATATAAAGCGGAACATGCAGATCTTTTAAAGTCTCATAACATTTGAGACTTCCAATATCTCCTGCGTGCAGAAGATAATCACAGCTTTGCAGCTCGTCTAAAAATGTATCCTTTAATACACCATGTGTATCTGATAAAATTCCAATTTTCATAAAGTTCCTTTTCTGTGTGTACCCTGTTGAGTTGCCGGGGCGGATTGCTGGTTTGGGGTTACTTTTTCATTTTATAACGGTTATAATGAAATAACAAGTGTCCGGTGATTGGGAGAGGGGAAAAGACATCGATAAATCATTGGAATAGAAAGAGAATTTGATTTACTTTAAAATGCCGTAGTTCTAAGACACAAGTTTTTCTTTTGACGATAAGAACAGTCTTTCCAATGTTTGACAAAAAACACTGTATTGTTCGCCGGAACGCGGATACCTTATGATGCTTGCTAGGGGCACTTGGAATTTCGTCTGGTAATAGGTAACGCTGGCACAGGGACGTGCCAGCGAGGTGCATTTGAGCATGGATGCGAATATGCACCGGTTGCCGGACAATATATATATAATCATGCCGAAATTCTTAGTGCCCCTTCCAAGCATCATCTGGCATCCGTCTCCGACGGACGATGCAGTGCTTTTGGTCAAAGCAACGGAAAGACAGTTTCCCCATCAAGAAAAACCTGTGTCTAAGAACTACTGGCATTTCAAAGAGAAAAACAAAATTCTCTTTCTATTCCAATATTTAGAAATCCATTTCCCCATTTCCCAATCACCGAACCACAAGATAATTAGAATTTTTAGAGTCATTATAAGGATTATAATTTTTGGAACCCGTGTCAGCCGGTCTGTTAAAGGAAGATGCATAACAAAAGTCTGTTAGTGGCACTTGGAATTTTGGAGAAAATCTGGCAACGCTGGCACAGGGAAGTGCCAGCGAGGTGCATCTGAGCATGGATGCGAATATGCACCGGTTGCCGGAAAAGTCAATAAGTAGAACAAAATTCTTAGTGGCACTTGCAGACGTTGTATCGCATCTGACTTCAATGGACGGGCTGACACGGATGAAAAAGATAGAATAGTTATTATTAGGAAAAGGAAAAAGGAGAAAAATATGTTTCGAATCGGTTGTCATTTATCATCATCAAAAGGCTTCCTCGCTATGGCAAAGCAGGCAGAGGAAATCGGAGCCAATACATTTCAGTTTTTTACCAGAAATCCAAGAGGCGGCAAAGCAAAGGATTTAGATGTGAAAGATATAGCTGCATATCAGCAGTATGCTGCGGAGCATGGCATCGGGCAGATTCTTGCCCATGCACCCTATACAATAAATGCCTGCGGCAAAGATGAGCGGGTACAGGAGTTTGCCAGAGAAATCATGGCGGATGATTTGCGGCGTTTAGAGGAGATACCGGACTGCAAATATAATTTTCATCCTGGCAGCCATGTGCAGCAGGGAGCGGAAGTTGGAATTGAAAAGATTGCAGGAGTCTTAAATGAAATCATGTGGCAGGAGCAGAAAACAACAGTGCTGCTTGAGACCATGGCTGGAAAAGGAACAGAAGTAGGAAGAAACTTTGAAGAACTGCAGGAGATTTTAAGCAGGGTAAAATATCCGGAGAAAATGGGAGTCTGTCTGGATACCTGCCATGTTTTTGATGGCGGCTATGATATCAGCGGACATTTAGAGGAAGTATTAGAAGAATTTGACCGCATTATCGGACTGGATAAGCTGTGTGCCATTCATTTGAATGATTCGAAAAATGTACTGGGCAGCCATAAAGACCGTCATGAATGTCTGGGTGCAGGCAATCTGACCATGGATGCCATTGTGCGGATAATCAACCATCCGGCATTGAAAAAACTGCCATTTTACCTTGAAACACCGAATGATTTAGAAGGATATGCCAGAGAGATTGCCATGTTAAAAGCGGCAAGAAAAGATTAGCTTAAAGGTTAAGTTTTTCGGAAAAAAGAACGATATATCAGGTATAAGATGGATGGAGGCAATTTTGTCTTAAAATTAGGAGGAGAAATATGATTCGTGTAACAGGAAATAACAGCCTTTTGATGAGTTCGCTGAATACGGACACAGACAATGATACAAAAGTGGTGGACTTGTTAAAAAAGAGCAGTGAGACAGAGAAGAGCAGCAAAATAACCGGGAAAAAGAGTGAAGAATATGACAGTGTCAAGAAGTCTGCATCCTCACTCAAAGCAAGTGCAGCAGTATTAAGTGAAACAGGAGAGGATTCTATTTTTGCCAAGGCAGAAGAAAGCGGAGATTATTCCGATTTGATTTCACTGATAGAGCGTTTTACCGGAGATTATAACAGTCTCTTAGAAAGCCTATCAGACCTTGATACAGACAAATCTGCAAATTACAGCAAGGAATTAAAAAGCATTATTTCCGGTCAGAGTGAAGCGTTACAGAAGGTCGGCATTACCGTAGACAGTAATGGAAAACTTGTAATAGATGAGGTAACTCTGAAAAATGCAGATAAGAAGGAATTAAAAGACCTGTTCCAGGGAGAAAATTCCGTTGCAGGAAAAGTTGCTGATAAAAGCATTTACATCGGAGCAAATGCTGCGGCTGACCAGTATGTGGACAGTTGTGCCAACTATACAGCAGGTGGAACATCCGCAGAATATGTCCAGATGGCAAATCTGATAGGCAGTTACTTAGACTCTCTTTCTTGAGATTAAAGTGTCACTAAGTCAGAAAGAAGCGGTTCAAAAATAACACCCTGCAAAGTATCATCCGAAAGCGACTGCGAATAGGAAATACAGGAAGCAATAAAATGAGCTGCCTGTGTGGTACATTCTTGTAAGGAGAAGCCCCGTAAGGTAAGTGCAGATACAATACTGACGAAGATGTCGCCGGTTCCGGGATACCCCGGACCGGCTTTTTTCGTGGAAACAGTATCCACATTTCCACTGCTATCGGAAATATAGTTAAGGAAAGTGTCGCCTTTTGGACAGCCGGTAATAATACATTTTTTCACACCCAGTGCATGAAGCTTTTTGGAAATGGCAGAAAGCTCCGAATCGGTGCAGTCATGCTTCGGATAAGGCGTATCTGTTAAAAGGCAGGCTTCCGTCAGATTTGGTGTGATAATATCACCCCGGGATACAAAGTCTTTCATGTGATTGCAGAATTCCGGTGTAATATGCTGATAGGCTCTGCCGTGGTCACCCATTACCGGGTCTATAATAAAAAGAGGTTTTTCGGTGAGAGAATCATAGTAATGGGAAATGGCATGGAGCTGTTCCTTGGCACCAAGGTAGCCGCAGTAGATACCGTCCCAGTTCATGGAAAGAGTATTCAGTGCAGCAAAATAATCCTTAAGCTGTCCGGTTAAATCAATTTTCAAGTGGGTAGGGAAACCGGTATGATTGCTGAAAACAGAAGTAGGCACAGGGATTCCCTGTACCTTACATGCACTTACCACCGGGAGAGACACGCTCATGGAGCAGCGTCCCACACCGGATATATCATTGATAATCAGAAGTTTTGGTGGTAAAGTATTTAATTTCATGCGCATGCGCTTTCCTTTCCAAGACGTGGCAGCATATTAGATTTTGCCAGTACCGGACGCAGTGCCATGTATACAGCAGTTGCTACGATAACGGATAATACTGCATTAATGCTGGTTGCTGCAATGTTAATAGAAAGTGTAACTTCTGCTGCCGGTTTTCCTAAGATAACCAGTTTGTAGAAGTAGCCGAACAGTGGGTCAAAAACAACGTTGAATAACAGTCCGCAGATACTTGCGATAACAACCCATTTGAAAACGTGCTTGCTATCTTTGGAAGTGGAAATTTTACCGATTTTGTGTGCAACCAGACCGGTAATCAGACCGATGCAGAATTTTAAAATAAAAGTCTTTGGTGCGTATACAATGTAAATCGGGTCTAAAAGGTCGCCGATTGTCATACCGATGGCACCGCCAATTCCACCATAAACACCGCCTAATAATAATGCACCTAATACACATACCGCGTTCCCAAGGTGGAGAGATGTGGCATCTCCGCCAGGAAGTGCAATTTTAATCTGTAAGAATGTGAATACCACATAGGAAAGTGCTGCCATAAGAGCAGTCAGTACAAGTTTGTAGATTCTTTCGTTTTTCATCATAAAGTCCTCTTTTCTTTCTCTTTGTTTGCGGTTTATCATAAAACAGAAATGGCATTATAAAAACATCCAATTTTGATAAAAATGACCATGCCAGTTTAAAGATGAAGAGCAAGTTTTTTATGAACGTAATAATAAAAGAGTCCAATGGAAAGGCATATGGTAAGGCGTATAAATAAAAGTCTTTTCAATTTATGTAGAGAAAGGTATAATAAAATTGCTGGTAAAGTTCAAAAATTACAGTTTATATATGTTATATATGGGAGGATGAAAGAATTGACAGAACAAGGAAGAGTAAATAAGACTGCAATGACAGGGCATACAATTATGGGAATCTTATTGGCACTGGTTAATTTTTTGGAAATTTTCAAAACTTCCAAGAATGTAGTTTATGTGGCGGTGCTTATTGTGCTGGCACTTGGACCGGTGGTGGCAGAATGGATTTGCTATAGGAAAGATCAGGAGACAAAAGCAATCAAGCATCTTTTGGGGATTGGATTTGCAGTATATTATACGGTGGCACTGATAGGTGCCGGCGATCAGTTGGTTTTTGTATATGTAATACCGATGTTTATTTTGATTTCTGTATTTTCAGATTCGAAATATGCATTGGAACTTGGAATTGGAGCAATTATCGTAAATCTTATTTCTATTGTAGTACATACCATGAAAGGCCAAGGTGAGGGACCTGCTTTCTATGGAACAGAGATTATTATACTGATTTTGACAACAGCATTTTCTTATTGCAGTTCTGCTGTTTTACAGAAATCGTTTTTATCACGGCTGGGTGAAATGAATCAGGCGAAGGGACAGTCTGATACCATGCTTCAGAAAATTTTAGAAGTATCTGATGCCATGACAAAGAAAATTAATGGAATGTCTGATGAAGTAGAATTACTTGGCAGTGGTGTCAGTGATACCAGAAATGCCATGGAAGAGTTGACCGGCGGAACAACAGATACAGCGGAAGCGGTGCAGAATCAGTTAAGTCAGACAGAAGCAATCCAGGAAAAAGTAATGCAGGTAACCAGGGCATCTGGCAGCATTGCTGAGAGCATGGCAGTTACAGCAGAGGCGTTGAACGCTGGTAAGAAAAATATTGAACAGCTGGTATCACAGGTGAGTGTGACTGAGCAGACGAACAGTCAGGTGGCAGCAGAACTTACTTCTTTAAAAGAGTATATGGATAAAATGTATTCCATCATTGAGATTATCAATAATATTACTTCAGAAACCAGCCTGCTTTCATTAAATGCGTCAATTGAAGCAGCCCGTGCCGGTGAAGCAGGAAGAGGTTTTGCTGTAGTAGCATCTGAGATTTCCGGTCTGGCAACTCAGACACAGGAAGCAACGGTCAGTATTGAAGAACTGATAAGAAATGTATCGGAAGAACTGGAAAAAGTAGTGACCATCATCGAAAGCATGATTTCACAGGTTGAACATCAGAATGTAACAGTCAATGAAACTGCCGGAAGCTTCCGTACGATAGAGGATAATTCGGACCGTGTACAGAGCCAGTCGGATGCATTGTCCGGTATTGTGAAAGAATTAGAAAGTGCCAATGCAGGTATCATGGATAGTATCCAGACAATTTCCGCTATTTCAGAAGAAGTAGCGGCACATACAAATAATACACTGACAACCTGCGAGAAGAACCAGAAGAGCGTAGAACATCTGATGGCAGAGACTGAAAATTTAATTGAACTGACGCATCAGCTTCAGCAGTAAAGATATTTATTATATGAACAGGGAGCAAAAAATGGGAGCATATCATAATCTTTCAGAAAAATTACAGCAGAGAATCATAGAAGACAGAAAAGAGCATAGGGCAAATCCATATGCTTTTTCCGAAGAACAGGTTTTGCGCCGGGAGATGAATCATGACAGGGCGAATCTCTGGAGACCTCCCTTTGTCCGGGACATTGAGAAAATCATGCATCTGCCTTATTATAACCGTTATGGAGACAAGACGCAGGTATTTTCCCTTTACAGAAATGATGATATTTCAAGACGGGCGCAGCATGTGCAGCTCGTTTCAAGGATTGCAAGGAATATTGGAAATGTATTAAATCTCAATCAGGATTTAATAGAAGCAATTTCCCTGGGACATGACATCGGACATGCACCATTCGGACATGCCGGTGAGAGAATTTTAAGTGCACTTTTACGGGGAGAGACCGGACGATATTTTAACCATAATGTGCACAGTGTGCGTGTGCTGGATGTACTGGGACAGAGAAATATCAGTCTGCAGACTCTGGATGGTGTCCTATGTCATAATGGTGAAATGGAACAGCAGGAGTATCAGCCGAAAAAGGCAAAAACCTTTGCAGATCTGGATACAGAAGTAGAAATGTGTTATCAGAAGGAAGATGGAATTAAACATCTTGTGCCGGGAACCCTGGAAGCCTGTGTAATGCGGATTTGTGATATTATAGCATATCTTGGCAAGGACAGACAGGATGCTGTACGCCTGCATCTTCTGCCGGATGACAGAGGTTTTAACGGAGATACTATAGGCAGCAGCAATGCGGAAATCATCAATAATATGGTAGTTAACATCATTGAAAACAGCTATGGAAAACCATATCTTTCCATGGATGAAGCATATTTTCAACAGTTGAAGCTTGCAAAGACTGAAAATTATGAGTATATCTATCACAATGAGAAAATCGAAAAAGTCATCCGGGAAAATCTGAATCCGATGTTTGAAGAGATGTACTATCAGTTATTGAAAGATGCAAAGGATAAGAATGAAAAATCCTGGCTCTACCGCCACCATATTGCATATGTGGCAGAAAACAACCGGTTCAGCAGAACCTTTTCGAAGGAACAATACATGGAGACAGAACCGAACCAGCTTGTGGTGGATTATATCGCAAGCATGACGGATGACTATTTTGTAGATTTGTACCATGAAATGTTCCCGAAAGGAAAGTATGATGTAAAATACATCGGCTACTTTGATGAAGATTAACTATTTTAATGGCGAGGCTGTTGTCCGGGAAACCATCCGGTCAACAGCCTTCAATTCTTCTAAGAAAAGCCGCTGGTTATAGCTGGAAAGAGTATGATAGATACTTAGCAGTTCACCTTCACAGCTGTTGAGATGCGTCAGACTGGCATTGCGGATGTTACTGTGACCGAGCAGATAGTCGGTGGAAGTATGAAAATAGTCGGCTATTCTTACTAAAGTTGCATAGTCAGGTTCTTTCCCCTGATTGATATATCCATTCAGAGCAGAGGGAGAGATATGTAGTGCATCTGCAAGCTGCCGCTGGGTAATGTTAGCTTCTTCAATCAGGTATCGTAACTTAGAACCGATATTCATATACAAACCTCATCTTTCGTAAATAATACCTCTATTTTAAAACATGTTAAAAAACCAGTGGCAAAAATAAACGAAAGATAAATTGTATCAACGGAGCACAAACTATTCACATATATAAATTAACACCAGCCACCATCTAAGGTAATAATCTGACCGGTGAGATATGGACTTTGTGATACGATAGCATAAGCAAGTTCAGCTGTTTCCACAGGTGTACCATATCTGCCGCAGGGAATTTCGGATTCTAAGTCAGCACGCTCTTCGGCAGAAAAACAGGCGTTCATGGAAGTATCAATGGTGCCGCAGGCAATGGCATTGACAGAGATTCCACTGGGTGCCACCTCTTTGGCAAGTGCCTTTGTAAAGGAATTAACAGCTCCCTTGCTGGCGGAATAAGCAACCTCACAGGAGGCACCTACATTTCCCCAGACAGAAGAAATGTTAAGAATCCGACCTGATTTTTTGTGCAGCATATCTGGCAGAGCATATTTGCAGCAGGAAAAAACAGAAGAAAGATTGGTGTTTATAACGTGCTGCCATTGTTCATAAGTCATATCCTGCAGCAGACCGATGTGGGAGATTCCGGCATTGTTGATCAGAACATCAACCGAAAGGGACTGCTGGTGAATCATGGCAAACATATTGGCAATAAAATCCGGATCACTGACATCTCCGATAACCGGAAGAACCGTGACATGATATTTGTCCGAAAGTTCATCAGACAAAGCCTTAAGAGCAGTTTCGGAATGACAGCAATTTAAAATGAGCTGATAACCGTGGCGGGCAAATACTTCTGCGATAGCAGCACCGATGCCCCGGGAAGCTCCGGTAATTAAAACAGTATTCATAAGAAACAAATCCTTTCTGGTTTTTATCTGCATTAGAAAATGATAGCACAGATGAAAACGTTAAAAAATACAGTTATATTTTAGACTTATTTTAGAATACAGGCAATCCCTTTTGAAAAATCCTGCAGATTTCCTGCTTTCAGAAAGATATTCGAAAAATTCTCTAAAAATACAGTAAATATTGCACAAAAAACTTGTAAATATTCGTACAAAATAGTATAATAAAACCATGATATCAGTCTGTATCAAATAAATGGCAAAGGGGTTGGACATCATGCGTATTACTATTTCAGGAAGAAACATCGAATTGACAGACGGTCTTAAGGCAGCAGTTGAGGACAAAATTGGAAAACTGGAGAAGTACTTTACTCCGGACACAGACGTATTTGTAACTTTGAGTGTAGAAAAGGAGAGACAGAAAATCGAGGTTACGATTCCTGTACCTGGACACATTATCCGTTCCGAGCAGGTAAGCAATGATATGTATGTATCAATTGATCTTGTAGAAGAGATTATTGAGAGACAGCTTAAAAAGTATAAGAATAAGATTATTACAAAACAGCAGAGCAACAGCAATTTCCGTAAGGAATATATTGAAAAAGAAGTGGAAGCAGATGATGAAATTAAAATCATCCGTACCAAGAAATTCGATATGAAACCAATGTATCCGGAAGATGCATGTGTTCAGATGGAATTATTAGGACATGATTTCTTTGTATTCGTAAATGCAGAGGATGACAATGTAAACGTTGTATATAAGAGAAAAGGTAACACCTACGGTCTGATTGAACCGGAATTCTAGATATATAACGAAAAAGACTATCACCGGCAGTTCCTTATGGATAACTGGTAACAGACAGCGGTATCGCAGTTAACGTTTTGACAACAGGCTTGACAAAACGCCAATAGCGGTACCGTTATTTTTATGCTACAGTAGTTATAATATATCGATAAGACATTTCTTTGGAACAGTCAATACGATGGGTTATGAGAAAAGGGAGGTTAGGAATTGGCTTGTTACAATCTTGGGGATTATATATGTGAATCCCGCAAACAGCTTGGCATTACACAGGAAGAACTTGCTTTTGGCATCTGTTCAACTGGAACTTTATCAAAAATTGAAAACGGATTTGTGGTACCAAAGCGGAAAAATTATGAAGCTATTATGCAGCGTCTTGGAAAGACAATGGGTATATGCAATATTCGTGCAACGGCGGAAGAAATGGAATTATATGCCTATATGCGACAGCTGGTGCATGCAGTAGCAAATAATGATATGGAGGGCAGCAGGGAACTCTGGCAGAGACAACCGGAACATAAACAAGAGGATAAACTGACCAGACAGTTCTTTTCATACATAAAGGCGGTGCTGGACAGTAAGGAAGGAGTCCATCCGGAACTTGTATATGAAAAGCTGGAAGAAGCGTTACATCTGACACATCCGGCGGGGCTGGCAAATCTGGTGCAGAAGCGGATGTTTACCTTTGAGGAAATCAACATTATCAACAGTATGGCGGTACAGAAACAGCGGCTTGGTGAAAGAAAGCAGGCACTCCGCATCTGGATGCAGTTATCTGATTATCTGGAAGTAAGAAAAGTAGATGATGAAGAAAAAGAAAAGGTATATCCGATGATACTTTACAATGAAGCTAATCTTTTGTATGAGATGGAAATTTACAGAGAGGCGCTGGAATTATGCAATAAGGGTATCGATTATTGCACAAGGAGCAATAAATATATGGTATTGCCATATCTTTTGCTCTGCAAGTCCGGAATTTTAAAATGGATGGAGCAGCCGGAAGAAGCCATGGATGTACAGCAGTGTGCAGAGCATCTTTTTCAGGTGTTTGAAAATCATAATGCAAAGCCCGGAGAACCAATCTTGATTGCTTTGTGAGATTCTCTTGTCATTCTAAGAAAAAAAGGTATAATATACATATTGAAAAAAGAGATGTAATATACATATTTGAATCTGAAAGAAAGAAGGACATTAGAGAATGAATATCGTAGTTTTGGCAGGCGGCTTGAGCACAGAGCGTGATGTGTCTTTTAAAACAGGAGATATGGTAACAAAGGCATTGCGGAAGAATGGGCATCAGGTTATTCTTCTGGATGTGTTTATGGGATATGGAGAAGAAGAACAGGATATTACTGGAATTTTTGAACATTCAGAAGAAGCAAGTGTAAAAGTAACGGATATACCGGAGACGGCTCCGGATCTTGATAAGGTAAGAAAGAGTAGAAAAGACCAGTCTGCCTGCTTCTTTGGACCGAATGTAATCGCAATGTGCCGTATGGCAGATATTGTATTTATGGCATTACATGGAGAAAACGGAGAGAATGGTAAGATTCAGGCAGCCTTTGATTTGTTTGGAATCCGTTATACCGGAAGCGGCTATTTAAGCAGTGCGATTGCCATGAATAAAAATATGGCAAAGCAGTTTTTTGAAGCCAATGGAATCCCTTGTCCGAAGGGCATTTATATGAAGAAAAAGGACAGAAAAGACAGCCTGGCTGAAACCGGAATTACGCTGCCTTGCGTGGTAAAGCCATGTTGCGGTGGTTCCAGTATTGGGGTTTCCATTGTAAAAGAAGAAAGCAATTTTACAAAAGCATTGGATGATGCATTTTTCTGGGAAGATGAAATCTTAATTGAAGAGTATGTAGAGGGAAGAGAATTTTCAGTAGGTGTCATCAAAGGAAGAGCATTGCCGGTTATTGAGATTGCACCAAAAGAAGGATTTTACGATTATAAAAATAAGTATAAGGCTGGAAGCACAGTGGAAACCTGTCCGGCAGATATTAAAGACAGTGTGGCAAAAGAGATGCAGAAGCATGCAGTAAAAGTTGCGGAAGCGTTAGGCCTGGACACCTATTCCAGAATCGACTTCTTAGTCAATGCAAAAGATGAAGTATACTGCTTAGAGGCAAATACATTGCCTGGTATGACAGCAACCAGCTTACTGCCGCAGGAAGCCAAGGTAGAAGGAGTAAACTTCGAAGAGTTATGCCAGCAGCTGGTTGATATTTCCATGGAGAAATACGGAGCATAAGAAAGGGCAGAGAAGGCAGATATGAAGGAACTGACATTAGCACAGATTGCAGAAGCCTGCGGTGGAACATTAATAGGTGGAAATGAAGCAAAAGAATATACCGTAACCGGAGTAGAGATTGACAGCCGGAGAGTAAAGGCAGGAGATTTATTTGTTGCCATTCCGGGAGAAAAGGTCGATGGTCACAAATTTATTCCGGATGTATTAAAAAAAGGAGCATATGCACTGTCCCAGCAGAGTCTTGATGTAGATGGAGCTTATATTCTGGTGGAAGATACCGTAACTGCCATGAAGCGTCTGGCACGTTTCTATCGGAATACCCTTGACATTAAAGTAGTGGGAATTACCGGAAGTGTTGGAAAGACCAGTACCAAAGAAATGATTGCATCTGTACTGGACACAAAATTCCGGGTACATAAGACACAGGGGAATTTTAATAATGGAATCGGTCTGCCACTGACTATTTTTCAGATTGAAAAAGAGCATCAGGTTGCAGTTCTGGAAATGGGAATTTCTGAATTTGGAGAGATGCATGAACTGGCAGATATGGCGCAGCCGGATATTATGGTTATTACCAATATCGGTTTTTGTCATCTGGAGAATTTGAAAACCAGAGATGGAATCTTAAAAGCAAAGACAGAAAGCTTTGCCCATTTGAAACCGGATGGTGTTGTGATATTAAATGGAGATGATGACAAACTTTCAACTGTAGAGCAGGTGGCAGGAAGAAAGCCTGTATTTTATGGAATCAAGGGAAGGAATCTCTGCGAGACTTCTGTCTGTGCAGATGCAGTTACAGAGCATGGCTTAGAAGGAATGACAGCAGAATTCCACACTCCACAGGGAGACATGGAAGTATTTATTCCAATTCCGGGAGAACATAATGTATATAATGCACTGGCAGCAACCTGCGTGGCAGAACAGTTAGGCCTTTCCATGGATGAAATTAAATGTGGAATTGCAGCTGCTTCCACCATCAGTGGAAGAACTAATCTGATTCACACAAAGGGCATGACGGTTATTGATGACTGCTACAATGCGAATCCGGTTTCCATGAAGGCATCTTTGGATGTCCTGTCTAAGGCAGGGGGACGAAAGATAGCGGTTCTTGGAGATATGGGTGAATTAGGCGAGGATGAAAAACAGCTTCATTATGAAGTGGGAACCTATGCCGGAACACTGCCGATTGATTTGTTATTCTGTGTTGGAACATTATCCGGGAAACTGGCAGAAGGAGCGAAGAAACAGAATCCGGCTCTGACCGTAAAACACTATGCAACCCGTGAGGAGATGACAGAAGAACTTCTTGCTACCGTAAAAGAAGGAGATGCTGTTTTAGTCAAGGCATCCCATTTTATGGAATTCCCGAAAGTGGTGGCAGCATTAACCGAAGCATAAGAAAATGCTTTTTTTAAATGGTAAATACAGGAAGTGTCTGATAATAATATAGAAAAATGAAAAAAGAAACTGTAACTTTGAAGTATAGTCATCAAAGCTACAGTTCCTTTTTTATCAATATTTGCGGTTTAAAGATATTTTTGGTTATCTGCCAGCAGCTCATGTACCGTATTCTGTGTATAGGTAGCAAGATGTTTGCGGTCATCAGCAGAAAGCTGATCTAAATAAATCGGAGTACCGTACTGCAGGATAACATGGGTAGGTTTTACCTTTGGAAAATGATTTTCCAGAATATCAGCAGAATTGGTGATTGCCATAGGAACAATCGGACATCCGGTTTTCTCTGAGAGCTTTAGGCTTCCGGCTTTGAAAGGAAGCATTTCGTCCTCAGTCTTGTTTCTGGTACCTTCCGGGAAGATACACATGGAAATGCCGGTTTTAATCTGGTCGATACCGGTCAGGATGGTTTTTAAGCCCTTCTTCATATCGGTACGGTCTAAGAAGAGGCAGTAGAGCCGCTTCATCCAGATGTTTAAAAGAGGAACTTTTCCCATGGTGTCTTTGGCAATGTAACCGGTGAGTCTCGGACATCTGGAATAAGTGATAATAATGTCAAAATAACTTCTATGATTTCCGATATAAAGAACCGGAACATCTTTTGGAACATTTTCTTCCCCGATTACAGTCAGCTTAACGCCACAGATAAACATAATCACACGGAATGCCCACTGCACCATGCGAAGACTGCTGATATCGGCGGCATGGCGGTTGCATTTACGGATAATCCATTCTACAAAGAGAACTGGAATACCAAGAATCAGGTAAAGAACAGCAAATAAAAGTGCAAGAATTGCTCGTATCATAGAGATAGAATTCCTTTCTGGATATAAATTTCAAAAACAAAATACTGATTTCTTTCCCTATTATAGCGGTAAAGCTTAAGAATTACAACATGATAATCCGGATTTTGGAATAGAATGAAAAGAATAAAAACAGGGAGAAGAAAGTGAAACGGAAAACAATAGAAGCAAGGAAAGCTGTCCGGAGTGTCATCGGTCTGCTTGCGGTAGCATGGATTGGACTGGCAGCAGCAGGCTGCGGTATCGAAGATACCAATGGCAGTAAAATAGAAGACGTGGAATTTACCGTGTTAGAAGAGGAAGCAGTGCCGGAAGAATTGAAGCAGGAAATTGAAGAACGAAAGGAAATGGATTTCAAGCTGACTTATGAAGATAACGGAAAACTCTATATTGCAAGGGGTTATGGAGAGAAGGAAACGGGAGGCTACAGCATTTCCGTAAAAGATGTTTATCTGACTCAGAATGCCCTCTGCTTTGTTACAACGCTGATTGGCCCGGGGGAGAATGAGACGGTGGCAAAGGCACCAAGTTTCCCATATATTGTGGTTGAGATGACAAAATGTGACAAGAACGTGTTGTTTGAGTGAAAAAATGGTACTTTTTTCCCTTTGACAGCATTTTAACACGGTGATATACTAAAGAGCATGGATAAAAAAGGAGGAACTGGTATATGCAGAGAGCAGATATTAACAGAGTCCGGGCATCCGTGCACCAGCAGTGCGGTAGCAGTGTAATGATTCAACTGGACAGAGGTCGTAATAAAGTAGATGTACAGCGTGGTGTAATACAGAATGCTTATCCGAGTGTATTCACGATTCTTGTAGATGATGAAAGAGAAGGCAATCCGCCACAGTTATTATCTTTCAGTTATACAGATATCATCACAAGAGATATCCGAATGAAATTATGTTAGAAGAATAAAGTCCCTTTTTCCTGAATAAAATGAAATAACATTCAGGAAGGGGATTTTTTTAGTGGAAATAAAGAAACAGAACATACATATGAATTATGAAAAAGCCAGTGCCATGAGTCAGATTACTCTGGATGATGATTACAATCTACCGGATTATCGGCCGGATATTGTAAAAGTACTGAAAGAAAAAGGTGAAATCCGCTTTGATGAGATACAGGTAAAAGAAGGACGTATTTATGTGAAGGGGAATCTTATCTTTCATGTGCTCTACCGCAGCGATATGGAGGAGCATAAATTAGACTGCCTGCGGGGACAGATTCCATTTGAAGAAACCATCAGTATGGATGGAGTGAATGAATTAGATCCGGTGGACGTCACAGCAGAACTGGAAGACATTAATATCGGGATTATTAATTCCAGAAAATTAAGTGTTCGTGCACTGGTGATGCTGAAGGCAGAAATGCGGATGCGCAAGGAGACGGAACTGATTACGGGAGTAGCCATGGAACATCCGTTGGAAATCCTTCAGAACAGGCATAATATTCTGGAATTGGAAACCTGTAAGAAAGATAATTACCGGTTGAAACAGGAAATAGAGTTGCCCCAGAGCAAGCCAGATGTAGAACAGATTTTATGGAAAAGTGTGCAGCTTCGGGGTGTGGAAACGAGGTTACGAGAAGAAAAAATCCAGCTTACCGGAGAAATAAGACTGTTTTTGCTATATTATGCCCAGAAAGAAGAACGCCGGTTAGAATGGTTAGAAGAGACGATACCACTGAACGGAGAACTTGCCTGTGAGGGATGCAGTGAGGAAAAAATCTATCGGATTCAGGTAACACCTGCCAGTGTGGAAGTAGAGGTCAGACCGGATTATGATGGAGAAGACCGGAAAATCAGTCTGGATATGACGTTAGAATTAGATATCTGTATCTGGAAGGAAACAGAGGCAGATGTGGTAGAGGACGTATATTCGCTGCGGGAAGAGATGACACCAGCTTATGAAGAAGTTACCATGAGCAGGCTGCTGGCAAAGAATTATGCAAAATGCCGGTTGACAGACCACATGAATTTAAAGAAGAATCAGGAGAATATCCTGCAGATTTGTTCCTGCGAAGGAATGGCATTTATTGACCATGTGGAGCCACAGGCAGACGGTCTTAAAGTGGAAGGAAGCCTGAATGTGGAAATCCTTTATGTAACCACGGACGATGCCATGCCGATTGGAACCTGCCGGGAGACATTTCCTTTTGAACAGCTGATTGAAGTCCCGGAAATGACAGACGATATGAACTATGAACTGGAAGCGGGAATCGAGCAGTTGTCAGCGATTCTTTTAGACAATACCCAGATTGAGGTAAAGGCAGTACTGAATCTGAATCTGATTGCATTTTCACAGGAGAACATCCAGAAAATGGATGAAATCAGAATTACAGAACGGGATATGGAAGAATTACAGAGACAGCCAGGAATTACCGGATATATTGTAAGAGAGGGGGACAGTCTCTGGGAAATTGCCAAGGCAAATCATACGACTATTTCCCAGTTAATGGAAACCAACGACTTAAAGAGTGAAGAAATTCAAAAAGGCGATAAATTGTTAATTGTAAAGATGGTATCATGATGTTATACTAAGATGATAGGAAATACACAAAAGTGGAAGGAGCAGAAATATGCACAGAAAAAAACATATGTGGAAAATGCGGTTGGTTGCAGCAGGACTGGTAGCAATTCTTGGAATTTCATGTTTTCAAAGTGCGTCAGCAAGCGCTCTTTCAAAGGCTAAAAACAAGAAGAGTGAAGCACAGACCGCATTGGATAATGCCAATGCAGATATAGAGAATATACAGAGCCAGCAGCAGGAACTGCAGTCCCAGATTGATGCACTGGATGCAGATCTGGTAAATATTATTATGAACTTAGATATTCTGGAAGGGGAACTTTCGGATAAGCAGACTGAACTGGATAATGTGACAGCACAGCTTGCACAGGCACAGGAAGATGAACAGAACCAGTACGATGCTATGAAAAAGCGTATTGTATATATGTATGAGAATGGGGATGACAGTTATATTGAGGCACTGGTGGGCGCAACAGATTTCTCCGATTTACTGAATCGTCTGGAATATGCCCAGCAGATTTATGATTATGACAGAAATCTTCTGACGCAGTATCAGGAGACAGTGCAGCAGGTAGCTGACCTTAAGAGTCAGGTGGAGACAGAGAAGGCAGAGTTAGAGGAAGTGCAGCAGTCTTATCAGGAACAGCAGGCTTCTTATGAAAGCATGATTGCAGAGAAACAGTCTCAGATGTCTGATTTTGATACCCAGCTTGCATCAGCCCAGAGTCTTGCAGCCCAGTATAAAGCTACTGTTGATGAGCAGAATGAAATCATAAGACAGGAGCAGGCAGCTGCAGCAGCTGCCGCTGCTCAGAATAATAATAAAGGCAATAATACAACAACTGCTAACAATAATAATGGCAGCAATACCGGAGGGGACAGCACTACTGGTGGCAGTACAGGGGGAGGTGGATTGAATCCTCCTTTTAGTACATCAGTAAGTGGAAGCGATGTAGTATCTTATGCCTGTCAGTTTATTGGAAACCCGTATGTATGGGGCGGCGAGAGTCTCACCAATGGAGCGGATTGTTCCGGATTCATTAAAAGTGTCTATGCAAACTTTGGAATCAGCCTGCCTCACAGTTCGGTAGCATTACAGCGGGCAGGAAGTGAAGTAAGCTATGAGAATGCCCAGCCAGGTGACATTGTCTGTTATGCCGGTCATGTGGCAATTTATATGGGCGGAGGACAGATTGTCCATGCAAGTTCACCGTCTACCGGCATTAAGACAGGCTCAGCAACTTATCGAAGCATTATATCTGTCCGGCGTGTATTGTAAAAAGTTATCAATAAAGAAGAAAAATGATAAAAATTCCCCGCAGTAAGCAAACTACTGCGGGGTTTTAAGAACTTGTAAAATCTTTCAAGTTGCGTATAATGAAAAAGTAGAAAATATTTTAGGAGGAATAAGAAATGCAGATAGAACAGTTACAAAAAGAAATGATAGCAGCAATGAAGGCAAAAGATAAACCAAGAAAAGATGCAATTTCTTCTCTGGTTTCTGCAGTGAAGAAAACAGCAATTGATGAAGGCTGTCGTGATGACATAAAAGAAGAATTAGTAAATCGTGTGATTTTAAAAGAAATGAAGACCGTAAAAGAACAGATTGATTCCTGTCCGGCAGAAAGAACAGATTTACTTGCGGAATATCAGCAGCGTTATGACATTATGAGCGAATATGCACCGGCAATGCTTTCTGAGGAAGAAGTACGTAAGATTCTGACAGAAAAATTTGCAGATGTCATTGCAACCAAAAATAAAGGTCAGATTATGAAAACAGTTATGCCGGAGTTAAAAGGCAAGGCAGATGGAAAATTAATCGGACAGGTTGTAGCAGAGCTTTGCAAATAGGATAGTGTATGAGTGAAAATAAATCACAGAAGAAGCGCATATGGTTCATTACAATACTGATTCTACTGGTACTGTTATTAATCAGTCTCTTTGCTTCCGAACGAAGGGGGAAGATTGTATACAGGGAGTATCTTTCCGAAGATATCCTGACAGTAGATGGAGAAAAATTGCAGCTTGGGGATCTGGCAATGTATATCGCTTATGAGGAACTGAAGGTAGAAGATGAGGCAGCAGCCTATGATTATTATGATACGAATAAGTATTGGAATCTTCATACCAGTGGAAGGTTTGTAAAAGAAGTAGCAAAGACCCATGTCATCGAAATGGCAGTACATGATGAAATCTTTTACCGGCAGGCAATGGCAGAGAAACTGACACTGGATGAAAAAGAAGAAGAACAGCTTCGTAGCCGTCAGGAGGATTTCTGGACGGATATGACAGAGGAACAGCAGGAAAGATTGGGCGTTGATAAAGCAGAGATAGATCGTCAGTTAGAGAAAGCTGCATTGGCACAGAAATATCAGAATCAGATAGCAGCAGAGAATAACAGTGATTTTGACGGTTACAGTGCCGGGGCAGAGCCATATGAGCAGATTTTAAAAGAACATAAGTATAAACTGAATGAGAAGCTCTGGGACAGAGTGGATTTTGGGAATATCATATTGAATCATTAGAATGGAAGGAATTAGAAATGTCTGTAAAAATAGGTAGAAATGATCCCTGCTGGTGTGGCAGTGGAAGAAAGTATAAGACATGCCATCAGTCATTTGATGAAAAGATTGAAAAGTATCGTGAGGCAGGCTGTATTGTGCCAACCCATGATTTGATTAAGACACCGAAGGATATCGAAGGTATCAGGGAAAGTGCCAAAATTAATGTGGCAGTACTGGATTATGTGGCTGAGCATATCAAAGCCGGCATGAGTACAGAAGAAATTGACCGTATGGTATATGAGAAAACAACAGCCATGGGTGGAATCCCGGCACCGCTTAATTATCAAGGATTTCCGAAGAGCGTCTGTACGTCAATTAATGAAGAAGTATGCCATGGTATTCCATCGGAGGATATTATTTTAAAGGATGGCGATATCATTAATGTGGATGTTTCCACAATATTAGATGGATATTTCTCCGATTCCTCCAGAATGTTTCTGATTGGAGATGTCAGTGAAGAAAAGAAGCGTCTTGTTCAGGTAACAAAAGAATGTGTGGAAGAAGGCTTAAAAGCGGTAAAACCATGGGGCTTTTTAGGAGATATGGGTCAGGCAGTACATGACCATGCTTATAAAAATGGCTATACTATCGTAAGAGAAATCGGTGGACATGGTGTTGGAAAAGAATTCCACGAAGAGCCATGGGTTGGCTATCACAGCAAGAGAGGAACCGAGATGCTCTTAGTTCCGGGCATGATGTTTACGATTGAGCCAATGGTAAATATGGGAAAAGAAGCTATCTACATAGATGATGAAAATAACTGGACCGTGTATACAGAAGACGGACTTCCAAGTGCCCAGTGGGAGATTCAGGTTCTGGTAACCGAAGAGGGAACCGAAGTTATTTCCTGGTAGGTATCTCTTAAAAAAGCTATTTTTGGAAGAACAACCGGATGGAAAGTTTCTCATTCTGGTAAGCGCAAAGATGCTTATAGATAACAAGCAGTGCAATTCCAAGGCAGGCAAAGTCAATGGAGAGAACCGGAACAAAGAGAAAGACCAGAAGGCAGAATACGCCAAAGGTAATAATGGACCGGAAAAGATGTGGCCGGATAATTAAGACCACAGAAAAAAGAATATAAGTAGCAGCAAGGAAAAGAACCGGAAGAACAACCGGAAAGATTCCAAGCAGTACACCAAAGGAGACGGCAATGGCTTTGCCGCCTTTTTTGTTACTGTTTTTCGGATGAAACTGCAATGGGAACGCATGTCCGAGAACCGGTGCTATCAGAATCGGAATCATGTATGGAGTGTCAATATCCAATGTCCGTAGGGCGAGTACAACTGGGAAAAAGCCCTTGAAAAGCTCCAAAAGGAGCGCAAGAATACCAGCCCGGAATCCGCCGTACACAAAGGCATTGGCAGTGCCGGGATTTCCATCCGGACTTAATGCACAGATATCTTTCTGGAATAATATCTTCGGAATCCAGTAGGCATAGAGTATGCTGCCGCTGAGATAGCCGGCGATGGAAAAAAAGATGCAGGTGATAATTGACTGGTTCATATAAAGGCTCCTTTTCTTTTCGATAAACAGGTGATTGTGGAAGGAGATAGATTTTGCTGGAAAATATTACGGGATTCGCAGGGGAGTTATCTTTGTGCACTATGAAATGCCAACAGTTCTTAGAATGTGTGTTTTTCTTGTCTGTAAACTGTCTTTCCGGTTGCTTTGGCTGAATAGCGGTACTGTCCGTCGAGGGCAGATGCCGCATAATGCCTGCAAGGGGCACTGGGAATTTCGATATAATGCTAAGTTCATCTGGCAACCGGCACAAATTCACATCCTTGTTCAATTGTGCCTCGCTGGTACATCCATGTACCAGCGCTGCCTGTTGCCAGACGAAATTCCCAGTGCCCCTAACAGCCCTTATCAGGCATCTGCACTTCGGCGAACCGTGCCGCTATTCTGACAAACATTGGAAAGACTGTTTTGATCACAACAAGAAAAACACACATTTTAGAACTGTGGTATTTCGTAGAGAAAGATAACCTCCTGTGAATCAGCGTAATATTATGGGGCAAATCGTCTCCTCACGCTTTCACAATCGCTTGTTCGGTCAAAAGTTACGGTCGTTATTTTTCAGACAGTGATTCTAACAGGTCTACAATGCGTTCTGCTGCATCGGATTTCTGCTCCCGGAGCTGTGCGGTATGCATTTCCTCCTGTAAATCATGGCTTCGCATCAGCAGCTTTCCAAGGCGAATCTGTTCTATCATGTATTTAGAGGCATAGGAAATGCCACGGTCTACGAAAAATGCACTGTTTGCGGTTTCACAGCCTGGAATCGGTGCGGTATGGATAGTTGGGATTCCCTTTACCAAAGTTTCGGTAGAGGTAAGTCCGCCCGGTTTGGTAAAGATGACATCACAGGCATCCATATAAAGGGAGACATGTCTGGTGTAGCCTAAGACATGAACCCGCGGGCAATGTCTGAATTCTTTGGTGAGAACTGACTGTAATTTCTTATTGTTTCCACAGATAATTACAATGTGTTCGTCATTTTTACACTGCTTATAAAGTGCCATGGCAAAGACTGCCAGTTTTCCAAATCCCATACTTCCACTCATAATGAGAAAGGTAGGAGAATCAGCATCTAGGTGGCATTTGCGGCGGGCAATGTCCTTTGGTGTATGTTTGGCAAAGGCGTGGCGTACCGGAATACCGTAAGGCAGTAATTTTTCCTTTGGAACACCACGTTTTATATATTCGTCTACTAAATCCTCATGGGGAATAACATAGTAGTCGCAGTTGGTTTCCTCCCAGAAAGGGATGCAGGTATAATCGGTTCCGATAGCGACTGCTTTTACCGGCAGCATGTTGTGTTTCTTCATATAAGTAATGGTCTCTGCCGGGTAAAGGTGCGGCATCACCACAATGTCATAATTTCCTTCTTCGATGAGGGATGCAAGCGGTTTCGCCAGCTTTGCATTTGCCCAGTAAACCGGAGATTTGAAATGGCGGTTACTGATAAGCATTCCCAGTTTATAAATGAAACCGAAAAACCACGGCAGATGCTTTACAATCCCAATATAAAGTCCGCTGATAAGGCGTGAAGTATGCCTTTTGCCAAGCTGCATGGCATCAACGAAATTTACTTCGTGTCCCCTTGCTAAAGCTGCTTCTTCCACGGCATGACCGGCGGCGTTATGTCCTTCTCCTGTGTTGCAGGATAAAATCAGAATTTTCACAAAAAATCCCCTTTCCGAACTTTTCTTTCGTATAGAACATCTTAATATATTTGCAATAAAATAGCAACTTTTCATAAAATTTTATAACCAAAAACAAAACATTTTATAAAAAATTGCTTGTATTTCTGGCAGTATAAATTTATAATAAAAAAGTGTTTTTTAAAACAGAGGGCAGTAAATAGAAAGAAGGGTATTAAGATGAAAAAAATAGAAGAATATGTAAGAAGTATACCGGATTTTCCAGAGCCGGGAATTATTTTCAGAGATATTACTTCCGTATTGCAGGATGCAGACGGACTTCAGCTTGCAATAGATTCCATGATCAAGCTTTTAGATGGTGTGGACTTTGATGTAGTTGCCGGTACAGAATCCAGAGGATTCATTTTCGGAGTACCAATTGCTTACGAAATGCATAAACCGTTTGTACCGGTTCGTAAAAAAGGAAAATTACCATGTGAGACCATTTCACAGTCTTATGATTTAGAGTATGGACAGGCTACCATTGAGATGCACAAGGATTCCATCAAACCGGGGCAGAAGGTTGTTTTAGTAGATGACTTAATCGCAACCGGCGGAACCATTGAAGCTGCTATCAAATTAGTAGAGCAGCTTGGCGGAGAAGTAGTTAAGGTCATTTTCTTAATGGAACTGGCTGGATTAAAGGGAAGAGAGCGTTTGAAGGGTTATGATGTTGCTTCTGTAATTACATATGAAGGAAAATAATTTACAGAAGAGAAGTTTAACATGACTTATTGCCAGAGAGGCTGGCTTTAGGTATAAAAAACAATTTGGAGGAAGAAAAATGTTAGAGAAAATGTTCAAATTCAAAGAGAACAACACTAACGTCAAGACAGAAGTAATTGCAGGTCTTACCACATTTATGACAATGGCTTACATCCTGGCAGTTAACCCGAACCTGTTATCTGCTGCTGGTATGGATCCTACTGCAGTTTTGATTGCAACCTGTCTTGCATCCTTTATCGGAACACTTGCAATGGCTTTGATGGCTAATTATCCATTTGCATTAGCTCCTGGTATGGGATTGAATGCATATTTCGCATTTACAGTATGTGGAAATATGGGTTATGACTGGAGAGTCGCATTAATGGCAGTGTTCATTGAAGGTATCATCTTTATCGTACTTTCACTGACCAACGTACGTGAGGCAATTTTCAATGCCATTCCTGCTACACTGAAAAAAGGTGTAAGTGCCGGTATTGGTTTGTTTATCGCTTTCATCGGTTTACAGGGTGCTCACATTGTTGTTGACAACAGCTCTACTTTATTATCTTATGTTAAATTTACAGAGAACTGGCATACAGAAGGAATCTGTGCTTTACTTGCACTGATTGGTTTACTTCTTACCATTATCTTATATGTAAAGAATGTAAAAGGTTCCATCCTTATCGGAATCCTTGCTACATGGATTCTTGGTATGATCTGCCAGGCAGCAGGTATCTATCAGATTGATGCAGAAGCTGGATTCTATTCTTTATATCCTACATTTGCAATGACAGACTTCACCAAAATCGGAGAAACCTTTGGACAGTGTTTCAAAGCTGACTTTACCGGTGTAGGTATTGTTAACTTTATCGTAGTATTATTATCCTTCTTATTTGTAGATATGTTTGATACTATCGGAACATTAATCGGTGTTTCTGATAAAGCTGGTATGTTAGACAAAGAAGGAAAGCTTCCAAGAGTTAAAAATGCGTTATTAGCTGACGCTATCGCAACATCCGCTGGTGCTGTTCTTGGTACTTCTACAACCACAACTTTCGTAGAGAGTTCTGCTGGTGTAGGTGCAGGTGCCAGAACCGGTTTTGCATCTGTTGTAACCGGATTCATGTTCCTGATTGCAATCTTATTTGCACCAATCTTTACAGCAATCCCAGGATTTGCTACCGCTCCTGCATTAATCTTCGTTGGATTCCTTATGGTATCTGCAATTGTTAAGATTGACTTCAACGATGTTACAGAAGCAGCTCCTGCATACCTTTGCTTAATTGCTATGCCTCTTATGTACAGCATTGCAGAAGGTATCGCAATCGGTGTTATCTCTTACGTTATCATCAACTTAATCTGTGGTAAAGCTAAGAAAATTACTCCGCTGATGTATATTCTTGCAGTATTATTCATTTGTAAGTATATCTTCCTGTAAGAGGAGATTAAATTAAATAAAACAATTTGAAGCAGACATTTATTACCATTTAAGGTGGTGATTTATGTCTGCTTTTTTTGTGCAAAAAACTTCCGAAGAACATTTGGCATCATTGAAATCCCCTTCTCGTCAAAATCCACAAATTCAGGAAACCAATTTTGGTAATTCAGTTTCTTGTAACGGATATGCAGAAAACGGATTTAACCAGATGAGCCAGAGGCTGCATCATTTTATCCGGGAGCATATTATCCGTGGAACCTGGCAGAAGAAGGAGCGGCCGATACTGCTTAACAGTTGGGAGGCTTCCTATTTTGACATCAGTGAGAAGAAGTTACTGAAGCTGGCAAAGGAAGCAAAAGAAGTTGGCATAGAATTATTTGTAATGGATGACGGCTGGTTTGGCGAACGGATGGATGACAGCAGTTCCTTAGGAGACTGGGAAGCAAATGCGAAGAAGCTGCCGGGCGGTCTTAAGGGTTTATCCGATAAGATTCACGGGCTTGGCCTGCAATTTGGTATCTGGGTGGAGCCGGAGATGGTCAATGTAAAGAGTAAGTTATATGTAGCACATCCGGACTGGACGATTGAGATTCCGGGACAGCCTCATTCGGAAGGAAGAAACCAGCGGATTTTAGATTTGGGAAGAAGAGAAGTACAGGATTATATTATTGAGAGCATGAGTAAAGTCTTTTCTTCAGCAGACATTTCCTATGTGAAATGGGACATGAACCGGACCTTCAGTGATTATTATTCCACAGCACTTCCACCGGAACGGCAGGGTGAAGTGGCACACCGCTATGTGCTGGGATTATACCGCTGCATGAAGGAACTGACGGAACGGTTTCCGGAGATTTTATTTGAAGGCTGTGCAGCAGGCGGCAACCGCTTTGACCTTGGAATCTTATGCTATTTTCCGCAGATCTGGGGCAGTGATGATACGGATGCATTGTGCCGGGCGGAGATAGAAGAAAATTATAGTTACGGCTATCCGCTGTCAGCAGTCAGTGCTCATGTGTCTGCCTGCCCGAATCACCAGACGCTGCGGAATACGCCATTAGAGACAAGATTTCAGGTGGCATGCTTTGGAAGCTTCGGCTATGAATGCAACCTCTGTGATATGAAAAAAGAAGAAAAGGAAGCCATGAAGGAGCAGATTGCATTATATAAGAAATGGCGGAAGGTATTGCAGCAGGGAAGCTTTTACCGGGGCAGAAGCTTTTACGACGGAGCACAGAGTGGAATGGGTGGCAGTGTTTTAGCGGACGAAGCCGGTAACCAGATGGAGTGGACCTGCGTATCGGAAGATGGCACCAAAGCAGTGGGTATGCTGATGCAGAAATTAGTGGTACCAAATACGCAGCAGCAGACTTATTATCCGAAGGGATTGCTGCCGGATGTCCGTTACCATTTCTACAACCGGAAATTAAAATATAATATCAAAGAATTCGGTGATCTGGTAAATACGGTTTCGCCGGTTCATATCAAACAGGATTCCCTGACCCATCAGGTGCTTTCGAAATTGGTAAAAATGGATGGCGAGACGGAAGACTTCCATGCATATGGAGATACCTTAATGTATGGCGGCGTTCATGTCAGTCCGGCATTTGGCGGAACCGGATACAATGATAAGGTAAGGCACTACCCGGATTTTGCATCCCGTTTATATTTTATGGATGGAGAAGTAAAAAAGTAGGGAGACAGAAGTCCATGTTTGTGCTAAGATGAACATATCCATAAACACAAACAGGAGCGGATATGAAGAATAAATCAAAGTTAAAGAAAATAAGAGAAAAGAAAGCAGGCACAGCCACCGTTACCAAAGAGTGGCTTTATATGAATCCAAATTCCATCACAGTAGCAGAGATTGAAAATGCATTAGAGGGAATGGATGGCATCGAAACAGAAATCTGGAAAGAGGCGGGAGTATTAGAGGTGGAGGTTCCGGAGCATCATTCCATGGATATCGAGGAGATTGCAGTCAATTTAAAGGATGAATATGCCAATGCTTATTTAAAAGAGCATGATATTCATGCTCTTTTTGCTGTCACAATTGACACAGAAAATTATGCATTTATGCAAAAAATCATGCAGAAAATCATCGCCGGTGCAGGAGGCTTCTTCTGCGGTGATACAGAGGATTTTACACCGGTAGTAAAAGAGCAAGAAGTGAAATAAAAAATGCGAAAGATAAGATTATATGATGCAACAAAATTAGACCGGGAACATATGATGTTTTCCAATAAGCAACTTATTACGCTGCTTCTGCCGATTATGGTAGAGCAGCTTTTGAATTCCTTTATGGGAATGGCGGATACCATGATGGTAAGCAATGTGGGAAGTGCGGCAATCTCTGCGGTATCACTGGTGGATTCCATCAATGTACTGGTCATACAGGTATTTACGGCATTAGGAGCAGGAGCAGCAATTATCTGTTCCCAGTATCTTGGAAGGGGAGACAGGGAGTCCAGCAATGAGGCTGCAAGACAGGTAACTTTAAGCGTACTGACGATTTCTACGGTATTGTCTATATTTTGTATTATATTTCGTGGACCACTGCTGCATCTGATTTTTGGCCAGGTAGAAGAGGCTGTTATGGATAATTCCGTGATTTATTTCCTGCTGACAGCCATTTCCTTTCCGTTTATTGCACTTTTTGATGCCGGTGGAGCTTTTTACCGGGCAGCAGGAAACAGCCGTTTTCCAATGATGATTTCCGTGCTTTCCAACGGACTCAATATTGCAGGAAATGCAGTGCTTATCTTTGGATTAAAAATGGGCGTGGAGGGAGCAGCTCTTTCTACCTTATTTTCAAGAATTTTCTGTGCAGTAGTAATTTTCTGGAATCTGCGGAAACCGGATCAGGTGATTGTGGTAAATCGTTATCTTAAGATCCGGCCAAATTTCCCGCTGATTGGAAAAATTCTTTCCATCGGACTTCCGTCCGGAATTGAAAATGGAATGTTCCAGTTTGGTAAACTGGCAATCCAGTCCAGCGTATCAACCCTTGGAACGGCAGCTATTGCCGCACAGGCAATGACCATTATACTGGAAAATTTAAATGGAATCGGAGCCATTGGAATCGGAATCGGCCTGATGACAGTGGTAGGACAATGTATTGGAGCCGGAAAAGTGGAAGAGGCGCGTTATTATATGGTGAAACTCTGCGGCTATGCAGAAATTGTTATTCTGATTTCCTGTGCAGTGGTATTTTTATTGACAAAGCCGGTTACATTTTTAGCTGGAATGGAAGCAGAAAGTGCCTCCCTCTGCATGGAAATGATAATAGCAATTACGATTATAAAACCGATTGTATGGGTGCTGGCATTTATCCCGGCTTATGGCATGCGTGCCGCCGGAGATGTGAAATTCTCCATGATTTTATCCAGCCTTACCATGTGGTTCTGCCGTGTGGCACTGTGTGTATATCTGATACGCAGCTGTGGTTTCGGACCGATGGCGGTGTGGATTGGCATGTTTGCCGATTGGACGCTTCGTGCTATCGCATTCAGCGTCCGGTATCTAAGCGGCAGGTGGAGCCGGATACATGTCATTTAGAACATGCTAGCGGCAGCAGTACCTGGGTAATAAATTTACTTTTGTCTTTATGCTGTGGCGGTCCCTCTAAATAGCAGTGGCGGAAGATGCCAACCGGTGTAAGCTTTTGCTCTCTGGCATAGGAAAGCAGGGTATCATGAACCGATGGCAATTCTTCATACGCTCCATGATGATAGAGGCAGACTGCTTTCTGGGCGGGGAGATTTAAAATGTGCTCACCCTTGCTTCCTGCCGGGACAACAGCAAAAAAGGACATATCCTTTGCATCCGCAATGGGAGCTTCCGTAAAATAAATCTGCCCGGTATGTGCCGGACCATAGTTCTGCAGTGCTTCCAAGGCAACCTCTCTTAGCAAATTCGTCTTTTCTGCGATGCTGTCACTTTCCGTTTTGCGGCAGTACACCGTTTGTGGTGGAATTGTAATGATTTCCATTGATTCAAATCCCTGATTGATTCTTTCGTATAAGGCTTTGATATTGGCATTTAATTCATCCCGCAAAGATTCCAGCCTTCGAACCATGGATAAAAGGTCGTTGGAGTTGTCAAAGTAGCCATGGATTTCTTCCAGTGACAGCCCAAGATTCTGCAGCGAGCGGATGGTTCGAATCTTCGTCAGTGTATCAATGGTATAGTAACGATTGCCGGATGGGTCTTCTTTTACATCCGGGAAAACCAGTCCATGAGCTTCATAATTTAAAATAATTCTTCTTGTGATGCCCACAAAGTCTGCGGCATCTCCAATTGAAAACAGTTCTTTCAAAATGTTTCCCCCTTTTTATTTATTCGGTGATTGTGAAAAGAATGGATTTAGAAATTTTGAAGAAATAAAGTCGGCTGCATCACTTCAAAACACCGTAGTTCTAAAATATATGTTTTGCTTTTCTCTATGAAAGCCAGTCTTTCCAATGTTTGACAGTCTGCACCGGTTGTCCGCCTGCATACAGATACATAAACAAGCCTGTTAGGAGGTCTTGGCATTCTGTTATGCAACCGGCAATGCAGGCACAGGGATGTGCCTGCAAGGCGCAGTTGAATATGGATATGAATTTGCGCCGGTTGCCGGAATCATAAACTTATTTGCCAGAATGCCTAGACCTCCTTACGGGTTTGTGAAAGTATCTGTAGCAGACGGACAACCGGGCAGCCGGTCAAAGCAACGGAAAGACAGCTTACAAACAAGCAAAACATGTATTTTAGAACTGTGGTATTTTAAGACAAAGCAACACTCTTTAACTCTTTAAAAATTTCCATACCATATTTCTTTTCTCAAATTTCGGCAAAATTTGTAAAATAATTGCATCGTACATTGATGTACGGTGTAAAATAATAGTGTAATTGTAACACAGCATTGAGAGTGTGAAAAGTGAAAAAAGAAAGAAAAAAAGTAATTTAAGAAGGGAAGGATGTACATGAAACAAAAGAAGAAAAGTTTATTTTCCTTGTTACTTGCGTTGATGATGATGGCAGGTCTTATGCAGGGGATGACAGTTGAGACAAAGGCAGCCACAAATTCAGTTCAGGCAGGACCATTTACGTTGTCAAGAGATTCGGGGGCAATTGTAGAAGGAGTCGATTACACCTATGGAAAGTATGAATCTGGAAATAGAAATTCGCTTACCATTCTGACGGATGACATTACGATTGCAATGGATGAAAATGCAGAACCTACATCAGATATTATTGAGCTGGGAGAATTTAATAACCCCCCACTTGACAGTTTTTCTAAGGTAACATTTTCAAATTTAAAAATGAAATCTTATTATAATAATATATACAGTAATGTAGACCATATTCATATTACATTGGTTGGAAGCAATGAACTGGTCAGCATAAAAAGAGACTCTGAAACTTATGGTAGTTTTGCAATTTTTGGACATGGAAGTGTAAGCATTGAGAATAGTCCAAACGGTTCTCTTTATGCAACTGCAGATGGACTCGGCTGGGGTGCCATTTCTGTATCAGAAGGATATGGAAAAAGTGATGCATGCATTACAGTTGGAGATGCCATGTCAATGAAAAGTTCTACAGCTATGATGGCAGATATTTCGGAATTGACAGATACACCGAAGACATGGACAAATTGTATTGCAGTTAATAACAATGAGGACTATAGAGAGCGAGGATTTGCCAAAACACTCCTGATTGGTATGTGGAAGCACAGTCACACATGGAGTTATGCAGTGGATGAAGGCAAAGATGGAAGCCGTATTCTTGCAGCCTGCAGCGGCTTGGGAGATTGTGATGAGAAAGATGCATCTTTATGGTTATCCTTATCAGCTGAGAATACAGACTATGATGGAACAGCAAAAGATGCCAATATAACAACATCCGAAGACTGGAAGAGACTTAATCTTCCGGTTCCGGAAATCGTATATTATCTGAGTGGAACAGACACAAAGACCAACAGTGACAACAGTGGAGCAGAAGCCGTTGGAGGTGCACCAAAGTTACCGGGCAGTTATAAGGCACAGATTACAGTTGGAACAGATACAAAAGCAACAAAAGAATTTACAATTACATGCAAGCATGGTGAATGGGTGGAAACAGTATCAGATTCCTATCTGAAAACAGTAGCAACCTGTACCGCACCGGCAGTTTACTACAAATCCTGCAAGCTGTGTGGGGCAAAGGGAACGGAAACCTTTACCAGTGGAAATCCATTAGGACATGACTTTAGCAACAATGCAGAAGTCTGCAGACGGGAAGGTTGTAATGAGAAGAACCCGGATTATAAACCGGCAGCACCGGTCATTATTGAAGGTGCCGGTGGAGAATGGACAAAGGAAAGTGGTGCAACGCTTCGTTTCCGCAGTGACGCAGGTATCAGCAGTTTTGTTCGTGTAGAAGTGGATGGCACCGTAGTAGATGCGAAAAACTATACGGTAACAGAAGGCTCTACCATTGTCACCTTTACTGCAGAATACTTAGAAAGCCTTGCTACCGGAAAGCATACGGTTGCGATTGTGTCTTCTATCAGTGGGGAAGAAAAGAAAGCAACCGCCGAATTTACCGTTGCGAAGAAAGCTGATACAACAAATGGAAGTAATAATGCAACTGCAGACCAGACCACAGCACAGAAAACAAAAGTATTGAAAACAGGTGATGAATCACCGGTTGGATATCTGCTTGCACTCTTGGCATTATGCGGAGCAGCAGTAGTATTCACAGGGAAAAAGGGTTATTTGAAATAGAATATAGATGAGATAAAAAAGCCATACATAAAAGCAAATCCTCTGCATACAATGTAAAAACAAGTATTGCAGGGGATTTTCTTTGAAAAGCTATATAGAAGAAAGAGCCGTAGAAATAGCCAAATACATTATAGATAACAATGCGACAGTGCGTCAGACCGCAAAGCAGTTTGGAATCAGTAAGAGTACGGTACATAAGGACGTAACAGAACGTTTATCCCAGGTGAATCCGACCCTGGCGCGGGAAGCAAGGAAAGTGCTGGATGTCAATAAGTCGGAGCGTCATATCCGTGGGGGACTGGCAACGAGAGAAAAATATCTTCATCAGCATGTGACAGGTTGATATGTCATGTTGACATAATGATATAAAAGTGCTATCGTTATAGTAACAACCAAGGAGAAGGGGGACAATTTTGAGTACATTAAAGGATGTGGCAGAACGGGCAGGAGTAACTGTTACGACTGTTTCGAGAGTAATTAATAACCGTGGATATATCAGTGAGAAGACCAGACAGAAGGTATATGATGTCATGAAGGAGATAGGCTATCAGCCCAATGAGGTAGCCCGTTCTCTTTCAAAACAGCATACCAGCACGATTGGCGTAATCGTACCACATATCGTGCACCCGTATTTTGCGAAGCTTTTAAGTAATATTGAATCGGCGGCGGCAGCGGAAAATTATAAAATGATAGTCTGCAACTCCAAGGAGGAGCGCAGCAACGAACGGAAATATGTAGAGATGTTTAAGAGTAATCAGGTGGCAGGAATCATATTATGCAGTGGAACAGTAAGTGCCAATGAATTCCTGAACCTGAATATTCCAATTGTTACCATAGAGTGTGATGATGCATTGGGGGACTGCAATATCCAGTGTGACAACTATATGGGAGGAGTGCTTGCTACAGAGCATCTTGCTAAATGCGGATGTAAAGAAATTGTGCATTTCAGTGGAGTAGAGCGTCAGGTGATGCCGGCAGACAGACGTTGTGTAGGTTTTCGGGAAGTCTGTGAGAAATATGGAATCCGGCATCATGAAATAGAGACAAGCGAGGCATCCTACAGCGTGATGGAATATCTGGAAAATATCAAGCAGACGCTGCAGAAATATCCGGAGATTGATGGAATTTTTGCCAGCAGTGATGTCATTGCAGCCCAGTCCATTCAGGCATGCAGTGCCCTTGGAAAGCGGGTTCCGGAGGATGTGCAGATTGTAGGCTTTGATGATGTCAATATTGCAACACTGGTAAATCCGATGCTGACCACCATCCGGCAGCCGATTAAGGAAATGGCACAGCTGGCAGTGGATGCTATCTTAAAAAAACGCAGTGGCGGCGTAATGCCGGCAAAGGTGGTACTTCCGGTCAGCTTAATGAAGCGTGGTACAACAAAAGAAAAGTAACAGATTGACAGAAATGGTAAATAAATAAGTAAAAGAAAAGACAATAGTTCTTAGTTCGTGTCCCTCGGTTGACATGAATTTAGAACTATTTTTCTGTGGTAAAAAACGGATAAATTGGTTGGTATTAGTATATATTGCACAAAAAATATGGCATTTTCTTGTAAAAACCTAATATTTCGTATGTTAACCGCTTGACATTTTGCGGAAGCGGTATTATATTAGCAATGTAATCAAGTGAAACGCGTTCACGATAAGAAAATATGAGGTACGGGGAAGAGATACTTTTTACAATGACAGGAGGAAGACAAATGAAGAAAAAGATTTTGGCTGCAATTCTTACCGCAGCAATGACAATTGGAATGGTTGGATGTGGTTCCACCAGCAGCTCTGACAATGGAAACAATTCCGCTTCAAATACCGAAGCATCTTCAAACGAACTGACCGTATGGTGCTGGGATGCAACCTTTAATATTCCGGCTATGGAAGAGGCAGAAAAGATTTATCAGAAAGACCATCCGGATGTAAACGTAAATGTAGTAGAAACATCCTGGGAGGATATTCAGACCAAGCTTACAACAGCAGCAACCTCTGGACAGACCGATACACTACCAGACATCATTCTTATGAATGACACTGCTTTATTAAATAATGTAAAGAACTATCCGGACTTATTTGCGGATTTATCTGATTCCGGAATTGACTTCTCCAAGTTTGCAAGTTATAAAACAGCAATTGGAACAGTAGATGGAAAGAATTACAATGTACCATTCGACAGTGGTGTAACCGCATTATTTATTCGTACCGATGTAATCGGCGAAGCTGGTTATTCTATTGATGACTTTACTGATATTACATGGTCCAAATTCATTGAACTTGGCGAAGATGTATTAGCAAAGACCGGCAAACCATTATTAAGCGCACAGGCTGGTGGACCTGACTTATTGATTGCAATGTTAAGAAGTGCAGGCGACAGCATGTTTGATGAAGATGGCAATCCAAATTTTGCGGGAAATGATGTAGTTGCAGAAGCTGTAGAAGATTATGAGACCATGGTTGACAAGGGAATTTTAGTAGAAGTAAATGACTGGGATCAGTATATTGGAACTATCAACAACGGAACAGTAGCAAGCGTAATCAACGGATGCTGGATTACAAGTACCATTCAGGCACAGGAAGACCAGTCCGGTGACTGGGGCGTTACTACAATGCCAAGACTGGACAATGCTCCAAATGCAACCAATTACAGTAATAATGGTGGTGCAGGATGGATGGTTATGAATGACTCACCAAACAAAGACCTTGCTATCGATTTCTTAAAGAATACATTTGCAAGCAGCACAGAGCTTTATGATACTATTCTTCCTACTACCGGTGCAGTAGCAACCTACCTTCCGGCAGCAGAAAGTGATGCATACTCACAGGAAAATGAATTCTTCGGTGGCGATAAGATTTACGAGAGATTTGCTAACTATGGTGCTGAAGTACCGGCTATCACATTAGGTCAGTATTGGGAGGAAGCAAAATCCGCACTTGGAACAGCGCTTACCCAGATTCAGCAGGGACAGGATATTCAGGAAGCACTAAAAGAAGCAGATGATACCGTATCATTTGCAATGAGCGAATAATTTAGCATAAGCACTTTACAAACTGCCTGCATAGCAGATGCTGTGCAGGCAGAATTTTCGAGAAGAAAGCTGTAAAGTCGATACGAATTGGAGGAACAACAGTGAAAACGAAGAAAAGAAAGATTATGGGATGGACATTCGTAATACCGGCATCGATAATGATTGTCATATTCAATTTCGTGCCGATGATACAGTCCTTTATTTTATCCTTAAAACGCGGAAGCGGAACGAACATGACTTTTACCGGACTTTCTAATTATAAAAGAATGTTTCAGGATAAAATTTTTAAAATGACATTAAGCAATACTTTTATTTATCTGATCTTAGAAGTTGCAATCATGCTGGTGATAGCAATGTTCTTAGCATCGCTTTTGAATGATAAGAGATTAAAAGGAAAGTGGTTTTTCCGTCTTGCAATCTTCTTGCCATGTACGACTTCTTTAGTATCGTATTCCATTATTTTTCGTTCTCTTTTCTCTGTGGACGGATTCATCAATACGATTCTTACGAATCTGCATCTGATTGCATCTCCAATCAACTGGCTGGGAAATACCTGGACCGCACGAATTGTAATCGTACTGGCATTATTGTGGAGATGGACCGGTTATAATATGATATTTTTCCTGGCAGCATTGCAGAATATTGACAGTTCTATTTATGAAGCAGCAGTTGTAGATGGAGCCAATGCATTCCAGAAGTTTACTAAGATTACAATCCCGATGCTTCGTCCGACAATTTTACTGACAGCAATTATGTCAACCAATGGAACCTTACAGCTCTTCGATGAGTCTATGAATATTACCAATGGTGGACCGGCAAATACGTCCATGACAATATCCCACTACATATACAATTTGTCTTTTGCAGGAAATCCAAACTTTGGATATGCATCCGCAATTTCTTATGTAGTATTTATCCTGGTGGCAATCCTTGCCTTTATTCAGATGAAAGTAGGTGATGAGAAATGAGTAAAAGAAAATTCGTATATTTCTGGAAATATGTATTCCTAATTTTGGTCGCAATCATTTCCATCTTCCCAATGTACTGGATGATTGTCAGTGGAACCAATAAAAGTGTGGATGTCATTGTAGGAAAAATTCTTCCGGGCAATTACCTGATGGAAAACTTAAAATCTCTTCTGGATACAACGGTTCTTTCACAGGCAATGTGGAATTCCATCCGGAACGCAGTAGTTTCCATGGTTTTAAATGTATTTGTCTGCTCACTGGCAGGTTATGGATTCGAAAAATTCCATGATAAATACAAAGATAAAATTATGTCCATTTTGTTACTTTCCATGATGGTACCGACTGCAGCAACTGTAATTCCATTGTTCCGTATGTTTGGAAAGATGGGACTTTTAAATACAACCGTTGGATGTATTTTACCGACCGTTTCTACTGCATTTATGATATTCATGTTCCGCCAGGCAGCAAAATCATTTCCGGATGAAATCATTGAAGCAGCCCGGATTGACGGAGTAGGTGAATGGGGCATTTACTTTAAAATGTTCTTACCGATTATGAAATCTACCTACGCAGCAGCTGCAATTGTAAGCTTTATGAATGCATGGAACAGCTACATGTGGCCATTGATCGTATTACAGAATGAAAATTCCAAGACTATGCCGATTCTGGTATCTGGACTGACCGCACGATATACCATTGATTATGGAAGCATGATGCTTGCAGTCACGATTTCTACAATTCCGATGCTGATTATATTCTTCGTATTACAGAAGAACTTCGTAGAAGGAATTACTGGTTCTGTAAAATCATAAAGGAGAAGAGCTATGGAATTTAACGAAAATGTAATTTATGAGCCAGACTGTTTTGCAATCCGGCGGATGCCGGCACATTCAGACCATGGATATTATGCAACCGGAAAAGAGGCAGACGGTGTGGAAAGCAGTTTTCTCACCAGCCTCAATGGCAGATGGAAATTTGCATATGCCAATAACTTAGCAGAAGTCATAGAGGGCTTTTATCGTAAGGATTATGACAGCAGCAACTGGGATGAGATTATGGTGCCTTCTTCCATACAGCTTTTTGGCTATGACAAATTGCAGTATGTGAATTCCCAGTATCCATGGGATGGAAAAGAAGCTGTCTGTGGCAAAGAGATTCCAAAGAAATATAATCCGGTTGCAATGTATGTGCATTCTTTTTCAGTGACCGGAGAAATGTTAAAGGACCGGTTATCCCTCCGGTTTGATGGGGTGGAAAGTGCTATGGCACTCTGGGTAAATGGCAGATTTGCAGGCTATAGCGAAGACTCTTTTACACCGGCAGAATTTGATATCACAGAATTGGTCTGCGAGGGAGAAAATAAGCTGGCGGCAGAAGTCTTTCATTTCTGCACCGGAAGTATTTTAGAGAGTCAGGATTTCTTCCGGATGTCTGGAATCTTCCGTGATGTGACACTGCGTCGTATGCCGGCACATCATATCTATGATTTGAAGGTAAGTCAGCAGTTTCAGGATAATCTGACAGAAGCAGTTTTGAAATTGCAGTGGAAGGGTGTACCGGAACAGGAAGACCAGCCGGCACAGGAAAACTGGCAGGAGAAAGAGCTGGTAGGAGCCGGTGCAGATACCTGCTGCAAGCTGCATATTTTCTTATACGATGATAAAAAGGAATGTGTTGTAAAGACAGAGACAGCTTACACAGAAACTGAAATAGAGTTAAAAATAAAAGCACCAAAGCTTTGGAGTGCGGAGGAGCCGAATCTTTATACCTTATATATAGAAGTAACAGACTCCGATGATACCGTAACAGAAGTAATAAAACAGCGCATTGGATTCCGGCATTTTGCTATGGAAAATGGCATTATGTGCCTGAATGGAAAACGTATTGTATTTCGCGGTGTAAACCGTCACGAATTAAGCTGCGACCATGGAAGAAGCGTTACAAAAAAAGAAATTCTCCATGACCTTCTTATCATGAAGCAGAATAATATCAATGCAGTGCGGACTTCACATTATCCAAATCAGAGTTATTTCTATGAACTTTGCGATGAATTGGGGTTATATGTGATAGACGAGGCGAACCTTGAGTCCCATGCGGATTGTTTCCTTGCAACAGTAGGAAAGGCACCGATGAGTGAGACGATACCGGGCAGCAAAGCAGAGTGGAGAGAAAACGTCTTAGACCGCGCTAACTCCATGTATCAGCGGGACAAGAACCATGCCTGCATTCTGCTTTGGTCCTGCGGAAATGAGTCCTGTGGCGGAAGCAATTTATATGAAATGTCAGAGTTCTTCCGGAAAAATGATTCCGAACGCCTGGTACATTATGAGGGTATTACCTTTGATGATACTTATCCGGATACTTCTGATGTGAAGAGCTTTATGTATGCACCGGCAGAAAAACTGCGGAAATATTTAAGCGAGGGTGAAGCCTCTACCAATGAAAAAACAAAACCGGTAATCAGTTGTGAATATATGCATTCCATGGGAAATTCTACTGGTGGAATGGATGAATATATCCGGCTTACAGAAGAAGAACCACGTTATCAGGGTGGATTTATCTGGGATTTTATTGACCAGAGCTTTTATCTTGCCAATGAAAAGGGCGAGAGATATTTAGCCTACGGTGGAGATTTCGGAGACCGTCCGAATGATGGAACCTTCTGTGGAAACGGACTTCTCTATGCTGACCGCAAGGTGACTCCAAAGATGCAGGAGGTAAAATTCCAGTATCAGAGTGTAAAGCTTTTGCCGGAGGAAACAAAGGTTATTGTTAAAAACGAAAATTTATTTATTTCTCTGAAAAATTATGTATTAAAAGTTGTCGTTGCAACAAAAGACGGTGTATGTGCAGAGAACACTTATGAGCTTCATACAGCACCACAGGAAGAAGAGGCGATAGATATCAGCAGCCTTTCCAAGGGGCTTAAGATAGCCGGAGAATTTACGGTGACCGCCTCCTTACTTACCAAAGAAGATACTGCGTGGGCGAAAGCCGGATATGAGCTTGCCTTTGGTCAGTATGCAGGAAAAAAGGAAGCTCCGGAAGAAGTAATCAGAGAAGCAGAAGATTTTGAGCTGGTTGATGGACTTATGAATATCGGTGTGAGAGCAGGTAATATAAAAATGCTTTTTGCAAAGGAAGGTGGCGGACTGACCTCTTATCAGGTAGAAGAGAAAGAATTTATCGTATCCGTTCCAAGGCCGAATTTCTGGCGGGCACCGACAGACAATGACAAAGGAAGTGGAATGCCGCTGCGTTGCGGATGCTGGAAGACAGCCAGCATGTATGCAAAAGCAATGCCGGCAGAGCTGAAAGAAACAAAGGATGGTGCAGAAATTTCTTATGTATACCGTCTCTTTGATGTGGCAGAGAACATCCCGGGAAATGAGTGCAGGGTGACTTATGGTATCAGAAAAGACGGAGCACTCACCATCCATATGGAATATGAAGCCGATGAGAAGATCAAGACCCATGAAATGCCGGAATTTGGTATGCTGCTTCGAATCCCGGAGCAATATGATAAAGTAACTTACTATGGATACGGTCCGGAAGAAAATTACTGGGACCGCCGTCAGGGCAGCAGACTTGGAAAATTTCATTTTTCCGTAAAGGAAAATCTGTCAGAATATCTGGCTCCGCAGGAAAGTGGCGGACGCAGTGGTGTCAGAGAAGCAGTAATCGAAGATGAGAATGGTTATGGACTCCGGATTAGTGCAGAAGAAATGGATTTATCGGCGTTGCCTTATACACCGCATGAGCTGGAAAATGCCAGACATCTTTACGAGCTGCCGGATAGTGAATATACGATTCTCCGTCCGTCTCTCCATCAGATGGGAGTTGGCGGCGACGATAGCTGGCTTTCCAAACCACATCCGCAGTACCGGATGGAACAGCCGGGAAAATATGAATTTACATTTACGTTAAAAGGAGGGAAGAAGCTTGAAACTGACAAATAAAATTATGCTGATCACTTATGCAGACAGCCTTGGAAAAAATCTTTCTGAATTAAAAGAAATGTTAGAAACTTATTTTCATAAGGCGGTAGGTGGCGTACACATTCTTCCGTTCTTTCCGTCCTCGGCAGACAGGGGATTTGCACCGATGCGTTATGACATGGTAGACGAGCAGTTTGGAACCTATGAAGATGTACGCAAAATCGGAGAAGAATACTATCTGATGTTTGATTTTATGGTCAACCACATTTCCAGACAGTCTCCGTATTTTAAAGATTTCTTAGAGAAAAAGGATGCATCGGAATATAAGGATTTCTTCATCCGATACAAGGATTTCTGGGAAAACGGAGAACCGACAGAAGAACAGGTAGATTTGATTTATAAAAGGAAACCAAGAGCACCTTATATTGATGCAGATTTTGCTGATGGAAGCAGCGAGAAGGTCTGGTGCACCTTTGGAGAAGAACAGATTGACTTAAATGTGGAATCCGAAGCTGTTCAGAAATTTATCGAAGATACACTGGAACTGATGTGCAGTAAAAATGCTTCCATTATCAGGCTGGATGCATTTGCTTATGCCGTTAAGAAAGCGAATACAAGCTGTTTCTTTGTAGAACCGGAAATCTGGAATCTCCTGCATCGAATTGAAGCAATCGTAAAGAAACATGATGTGATAATTCTGCCGGAAATTCATGAACATTACAGTATTCAGATGAAAATTGCCAATCAGAATTTCTGGATTTACGATTTTGCACTTCCGGTGTTGGTATTGAATGCCCTTTACTTTGGAAAGGGAACTTATCTTAAGAAATGGCTGGAAATGAGTCCGAAGCATCAGTTTACCACGTTAGATACCCATGATGGAATCGGAATTGTGGATGTGAAAGATCTGATGCCGGATGAAGAAATTGACCAAACAAAGGAAATGATGTTTTCCGAAGGAGCGAATGTCAAGAAAATCTACAATACGGCAGCCTACAATAACCTTGATATTTATCAGGTGAATACGACTTACTATTCTGCACTTGGAAATCAGGATGATGCTTATCTTCTTGCCCGTGCAATCCAGTTCTTTGCACCGGGAATTCCGCAGGTCTATTATGTAGGCATGCTGGCAGGATGCAATGACCTGGAGCTTCTGGAAGCAACGAAAGAAGGCAGAAATATTAACCGCCACTATTATTCGAAGGAAGAGATTGCAAAAGAAGTAGAGCGTCCGGTGGTAAAGAAACTTTTGGAATTAATGGAATTCCGCAACAGCCATCCGGCATTTGATGTGGAAGGTGATATTGCGGTAGAACTTCCGGAAGAGGGACTGCTTGAGATTCGAAGAAGCAGCGGAGCAGACTATGCAGTATTAAAGGCAGACCTTGTGAAGAAAACATTTACCATTGAACATAGTTAGAAAATGGTGAAAAGAGGAAGGCAGATCAGATGGAGAAAAAACTGTATGCAATCGGAGAAGCACTGATTGATTTTATTCCACAGGAAAGTGGCAGACCTATGAAAGATGTCTTGGGATTCTGCCCGAAAGTAGGTGGTGCACCGGCGAATGTCTGCGGTGCATTTACCAGACTTGGTGGTAAATCTGAGATGATAACGCAGCTTGGAGATGATCCTTTTGGCAATAAAATTGAAGAAGCATTGGAAGAAAACGGAATTGGAACCAGTCATGTACTTCGTACAAAAGAGGCAAATACCTCTCTTGCCTTTGTGGCTTTAAAGGAAGATGGAAACCGGGAATTTTCTTTTTACCGAAAACCGGGAGCCGACATGCTTTTTTCAAAAGAAAAAGTAGAAGCGGATTGGTTTAAGGATGCCTATGCATTGCATTTCTGCTCCGTTTCACTGGGAGATTTTCCAATGAAGAAAGCACATAAAAAGGCAATAGAAGCTGCAACAGAGGCTGGGGCAATTATAAGCTTTGATCCAAATCTCAGGTTTGCACTCTGGGAAAATCTGGAAGATTTAAAGAAAGCAGTGCTGGAATTCCTCCCATTGGCACATGTATTAAAGCTTTCGGATGAGGAACTTTATTTCCTGACCGGAGAGGATTCGATTGAGGCAGCAAAAGAAAAGCTTTTCGTGGGAAATGTTCATCTTCTCATTTATACCAGGGGAGCAGATGGAGCAGAGTGCTATACGAAAAAAGCAAACGCACAAAGCAAGGGAAAGAAGGTAAAGGCGGTAGATACCACCGGAGCCGGGGATGCATTTATCGGCTCCTTCCTGTATCAACTCTATGCAGATGGTGTGACGGAAGCAGATTTGCCGGAACTGACTTCGGATAAGATGGCAGTATACCTTGATTTTTCTAACCGGTATTGTGCGAAGAGTGTGCAGAAAGCCGGAGCTATTGCCTCGTATCCAACCATGGTTGAAATGGAAGAATAGAATTAAGAAAACGTAATATTGTGCCCGGCGTTGGGAAAAATCAGTGCGGCGGCACAATCAAAAAGAAATGCCAGTATCAGCAGCGTAAGAAAAATGCGTTGCAGTGGTACTGGCATTTTTCTCCATAAATGAGATGCAATCCGTGCAAACACGCAGACCCAGAGCACACCTGCGATGCCGAATCCCAGTGCAGAATAAAGACAGATATAACCGCCAAGCTGCAGTGGATAATCGTGATAATCCCAGTAACGCAGGTGAAAAACTTGGGCGAGGAACCATCCGATAAAAAGTTCTACGAAAGAGCCGAGAAGCACCGCAAGAAAAAAGACTTTGACCGGATGCTTCTGAAAGCGTCTTAAAATAAGCAGCATCAGGACAGCCCCCACACCATAGACCGGAAGCCATGGACCATAGAGAAAGCCACGGTTACAGAAAACCCCATCCTGTACATAAAAAAGCAGCACTTCCCACAGGTATCCAAGGAATGCTCCCAGAAAGAAAAAGAAAATGTATTGTGTGATGGATTTAATCAGATAATCTTTACGCATACAGGGAGTATTTCCATATAATAAAGAATTATGTGCTGCCCCAAATAACAACTCAGAATATCTTGCGAAAACAAAATAGGGCTTGTCTTTCCAGGGTGGCTCAACTATAATAAAATTTAGACGCTGGGCGAGTCTCAGCAAAAATTAGGAGGAAAAACGTCCATGGATAAGGAAAAAGTTATTGTCATTGATTTTGGCGGACAGTACAACCAGTTGGTTGCAAGACGTGTCCGTGAATGCAATGTATATTGTGAAATATATTCTTACCGCACGGATATCGAGACAATCAAAGCGATGAACCCGAAGGGAATTATCCTGACCGGAGGCCCAAATAGTTGTTATGAGGCAGATTCACCGACTTACAGCAAAGAGCTTTTTGAACTTGGTATTCCGGTTTTAGGACTTTGCTATGGTGCACAGCTCATGATGCATGTGCTGGGTGGCAAGGTAGAAAAAGCACCGGTTCGCGAATATGGTAAGACAGAAGTAATGGTAGATAAGAATTCACCATTATTCCAGAATGTAGAAGAAAAGACCATTTGCTGGATGAGCCATTTTGATTATATCTCAAAGACAGCACCTGGTTTTGAAATCGTAGCACATACTGCAGACTGCCCGGTGGCAGCCGCAGAAAACCGTGAAAAAAATCTCTATGCCATCCAGTTCCACCCGGAGGTACTCCATACCAAAGAGGGAACCAAGATGCTCCACAACTTCGTGCGTGGTGTCTGTGGCTGTGCCGGAACATGGAGAATGGATTCCTTTGTGGAAAATACCATCAAGGAAATCCGTGAAAAAGTCGGCAACGGAAGAGTGCTTCTGGCATTGTCCGGTGGAGTGGATTCTTCTGTGGCAGCAGGTCTTTTATCCAGAGCAATCGGAAAGCAGCTTACCTGCGTATTTGTTGACCATGGTCTTCTTCGTAAAGACGAGGGAGATGAAGTGGAAAATGTATTTGGACCGAACGGTCAGTTTGACTTAAACTTCATCCGTGTAAATGCCCAGGAGCGTTACTATAACAAGCTTGCCGGAGTAACAGAGCCGGAAGCAAAGCGTAAAATTATAGGCGAAGAATTCATCCGTGTCTTTGAAGAAGAAGCAAAGAAAATCGGAGCCGTTGATTTCCTGGCACAGGGAACCATTTATCCAGATGTGGTAGAAAGTGGTCTTGGCGGAGAATCCGCTGTCATCAAATCCCACCATAACGTAGGTGGTCTTCCGGAATATGTTGATTTCAAGGAAATCATCGAGCCATTGCGTAACCTCTTCAAAGATGAGGTTCGTAAAGCCGGTCTTGAACTTGGAATTCCGGAGCATCTGGTATTCCGTCAGCCATTCCCAGGCCCGGGTCTTGGTATCCGAATCATAGGTGAAGTCAATGCTGAGAAAGTCCGCATCGTACAGGATGCCGATGCCATCTACCGGGAAGAAGTGGACAAGGCAGTAGCTGCTTACAAGAAAGAAAACGGCAAAGTTCCATCCTGGATGCCGAACCAGTATTTCGCAGCCCTGACCAATATGCGTTCTGTTGGAGTAATGGGCGACGAGAGAACCTACGACTACGCAGTTGCACTGCGCGCCGTAAATACCGTCGATTTCATGACCGCCGAAAGCGCAGAGATTCCATTTGCAGTACTGCAAACAGTAATGAGCCGAATCATCAACGAGGTGCGCGGGGTAAACCGTGTATTCTATGATTTGACGAGTAAGCCACCTGGAACGATTGAGTTTGAATAACGGATTAAAATGCCGAAAGCCTGTATTTATGCGGGCTTCCGGCATTTGTTTTATCAAATGGCTCTAGTTTGGCTCTATTTGTGGGGAGAGTAATTGATGCAAATGTAATTATTCAGAAGAATGAAAAGGAAAAAATGATATGAAGAAATGCAAACTTCTTTTATTTGATTTAGACGGAACTTTATTACAGAGTGACAAAACAATATCAACCAGAACATTATCAGCTCTAAAAAAATGCAGGGGAAATGATATATTGATAGGTGTTTCCACCTCCAGAAGTGAGCAAAACTCTTTGGTATTTTTAAATGAATTGATGCCCGATATTTTAATATCGAGTGGAGGTGCATTAGTAAAATACAAAACAGAATATATTTATAGGGCAGAATTTTCCGAAGAAGAAACGAATGTGATGATTGACATGGCAAGAAATATTTGTGGAAATGATTGCGAAATTACGATAGACACAATAGATGCACATTATTGGAATTATAAAATAGATCCTAAGAAGTTAGATAAGAGTTGGGGAGATAGTATTTATACAGATTTTTCAGATTTTAACGAATGTTCATTAAAAATGTGTGTTGAGATATTTAATCAAGATAAGGCAAATAAGCTGACTCGAAGTCTCTCTGATTGTGATTGTATTCGTTTCTCTGATGGATTTTGGTACAAGTTTACAAAAAAGAATGTGACGAAAGAAAACGCAATTATGAAGATTACGGAAGTATGTGGATTTAGTACAGATTCAATTATTGCATTTGGAGATGATTATGCAGATATCGGAATGCTTGAATTATGTGGAACAGGTGTTGCAATGGGGAATGCGATTGATGAGGTAAAAGAGAGAGCTGATATTGTAATTGGTTCAAATGATGAAGATGGTATTGCGGGTTTTATTGAAAATGAAATATTATAGATATGTACATGGAGAGGAAATATGGTGGAAGTAAAATTTTATGATACGGTTAATGATGAACTATTGAAATTTGCAGTGATTATCTCACAGAGTAACGGCAAGTGGGTATTTTGCAAGCATAAAGAAAGAGATACATATGAAGTGCCGGGAGGGCATAGAGAAGATGGTGAGGATATTCTTGAAACAGCCAAACGAGAACTATATGAAGAAACAGGAGCAATAACTTTTGATATTACTCCAATTTGTATATATTCTGTGACTGCACCAGATAATTTCGATGGAATGGAGACTTTTGGAAAATTATTCTTCTCAGATATATATACATTTGAAAAAGAGCTTCACAGTGAAATTGAAAAAATAGCAATTATGGATGAACTACCGATTAATTGGACTTATCCGGAAATTCAACCCAAACTGCTGGAAGAAGCAAGGAAAAGAGGATTTCTGCCCAAGAAGGAAGAAATAAAATGGCTGTTTTTTGATGTTGGCTCGACGTTGGTTGATGAAAGCAAAGTTTATGAAGACAGGATGAAAAGGATAGCGGATTTATCAGGTTTAACTTACGAGCAAATTAATAAATATGCCATGTCGTTTTATAAAGAAAACAAAAAAGGAGACTTAGAGGTAGCAAGGCAATTGGACGTGAAACTACCCAAATGGGAATCGCAATACGAAAGGCTGTATACAGATACCAAAGATTGTCTGAAAAAGTTAAGTAGAATTTATAAAATTGGTGTAATTGCAAACCAATCACTAGGAACTTCTGAGAGATTAGAAAATCTTGGAGTACGAAAATATCTTGATTTGATCATCGCATCAGCAGAAGAAGGTGTTTCAAAACCAGATAGGCGAATATTTGAAATTGCATTGGAAAGAAGCCGTTGCAGACCAGAGAATGCAGTTATGATTGGTGACCGTATTGATAATGATATTGTACCTGCAAAACAGTTGGGTATGAAAACTATATGGGTAAAACAGGGATTTGGAAGTTTGTGGAATATAACAGATGAGAGTGAAAAAGCTGATATTGAAATTAATAACTTATCTGATATATTAAAATATTTATAGGGAATGAGTCTATGAAATAAGATTCAAATTACAATTGTTCTTGCAGAACATATGATATATATGCTAGGGTACTCTTTAAGGAAAGTACCCATGACAGGGCGTTAAGCATCTGGGGGCACTTGCTTAGTACCGATGACGGCTTATGAGATCATTTCGATTTTCATTGGGATATTAGCATTGCTGATGTCCTTTGGTAGCTTGATTGTAGCGTTGCTTGCCTTTCTCGATAAAGAGAAAAGATCTTCGAGGAAGATCAGGCGAAAATAAAAATGCCTATCCTGTCTGATCCACAGGATAGGCGGTGTCCTTAAGGACATTCATTAACCTAAACTCGGAGCATCCACCTTTGGAGTGGGTACTTTCTGTTTAATTAGATATTATTATCTTATGTCCAATAATTCAAGAGGTTTCACTAATTTGAAAAAATTTTTACAGTAAGGCGGTCAGTGTCTTTTTTGACAACCATATTGTCATCAAGCAGGTGTTGCTTGATTTCTTCGATATTTTCATTGATATGTTGCAAACTGTCAGCATACTCTTCTTCTGAATATTCATCTTTAGAATTTATCATATTTTCACGAATTTCCAAAGCTTTCATATAGGTACAGAGTTTTTTATTGATGAGATTGTTCTTAAAGGACAGTTTAACAGTAGCAGGTTTGAAATTGCCCTCATCGTCCTTATCTGCCTCAAATTTCATATCAATCTGATCATCCAGTTTAAACAGTAATGATAATACATCAGAAACTGTTTCTATATCAAAATCCATGAAAATGTTAATGCTGATGCCTAGCGCATTGGCGATTTTTAAAAGCTGGTCAGGCTTTGGATTACGGATTCCGTATTCATATTTTTTTATTGTTGCGGAGTTTATGCCGGACAACTGACCAAGCGTTTCCTGCGATATTCCACGCATATTGCGAAAGTATTTAATCTTTTCTCCAGTAGTCATAAAAATGCTCCTTTATGATTTATTACCCCTATTCTATCACGACGGGACACATTTGTGTATAAAAATTTGATTAAATTGCTTGACAGACATAAATGTGTACTGTATAATGCGAGCAAACAAGGTCACAAAAGTGTACTAAAATAAAAACAGGAAGGAGAACACAATATGGAGAATACGATGAAGATGTATGTAACAGCAGATGAAGCTGCACAGATTCTTGGAGTATCAAGAGGATATGCCTACAAAATCATTTGTGGTCTTAATAATGAATTGAAAGAAAAAGGCTATCGAGTGATTTCAGGCAAGGTACCTACAAAGTATTTTGAAGAAAAGTTTTATGGTATGGCAGTTGGTTAATGGAGAGGAGATGATGATATGCCAGCTACACGAGATGGTAAAACATGGCGTAGCCAGTTCTATTATGAGGACTGGCAGGGTGTACGCCATAAAAAGAACAAAAGAGGCTTTAAGACAAAAGCAGAAGCAGAGGAGTGGGAGCGTAACTTCCGGCAACAGCAGAGAAAAGATTTGGATATTAACTTTGAGAATTTTGTTGAAATCTATTTCGCTGATGTGGAGAACCGGCTTAGAGAAAGCACAATCAAGAATAAAAGATATGTGTTTGATTTGAAAGTTACACCATATTTCAAAAAGAAAAAGATGTGTGAGATTAAGACTTCAGATATCAGGGCTTGGCAGAATGAATTGATTAAGCAGGGGTACGCACCGACTTATCTTAAAAGTATTAATAACCAGTTGGCAGCACTATTCAATTATGCGGTCAGATATTATGACTTGAACGATAATCCTTGCAGGAAAGCAGGAAGTATCGGAAAAAGCAAGGCTGATGATATGGAGTTCTGGACAAAACAGGAGTTTAAGCAGTTTCTTCCATCTATGGATAAGAAACCAGAGGCGAGAATGGCATTTATGCTTTTGTATTGGACCGGAATGCGTATAGGAGAATTGCTAGCACTCACCTATGAAGATATTGATTTGGAAAAACGAATTATAAGCATTTCCAAATCATATCAGAGATTGGATGGAAAGGATGTAATTACACCACCTAAGACACCAAAGAGCAATCGTAAGATTATTATTCCACCATTTCTGGTAGAAGAATTAAAAGAATATTGCAGTCATTTATATGGAATTATGCCAAATGAAAGAATGTTCCGGTTTACAAAATCTTATATGGAGCATGAGATTGTACGAGGCATAAAGGAAACAGGAGTTAAGAGAATCCGTATTCATGATTTGCGTCACAGCCACGCATCGCTTCTGGTGGAACTTGGATTTCAGCCTTTGGCAATAGCGGAGCGGCTGGGACATGAAAAAATAGAAACAACATTAAATACTTATTCACATTTATACCCTAATAAGCAGGCAGAACTGGCAGATAGACTAGAACTGGAGAATGAGGAGGACGAGTTATGAGCGGAGTACACAAACATCCAACAATCAGCTTTCGAGTATCGGACAGAGAGAGGGAAATGATTGAAGCCAAGATACTTGCAAGCGGTATGCAGAAGAAAGATTATTTTGTACGTTCCTGTATTTATAACAGAATATGTGTTGTAGGCAAGAAAGAGGTAATTTACAAGCTTGTAGAGGAATTACAGAATATGCAGACAAATATTTCTGTACTTGTAAAGCAACTGGAACAGAAGGAGGTAACGCTAACGGCTGATGGTCTGGCAGATATGCAAAATGACTGTATGGATATATTACAGGCGATTATTGTAATGCTGGATGGTGCAAAGTATCTCTGGCAGGGAGTACAAGTTGATAAAGAAAAAAGTCCTGACAGCGGCAACTGTTAGGACTTGCGGTAACAAAAGAAGACCTCTGTTACACATATAAATACAACTAGAGTATAGCAGAGGTTCTTCTAAGGAGCAAATAAAAGATTGGAAAATGGAGGACTTTTAAGGAGGAACAGAAGACAGAATTAAAGATGATACGGATGTCGGAGGTTGAGTCACAGGAAGTGAAATGGCTGTGGTATCCGTTTATACCATATGGGAAGCTGACAATTATTCAGGGAGATCCGGGTGATGGAAAGACCACATTGGTGTTAAACATAGCAGCAAAGCTGTCAAAGGGAGAATGTCTCGACAGTGATATGGATGTGCAGGAGCCGGTAAATGTCATTTATCAGACAGCAGAGGATGGACTGGCAGATACAGTAAAGCCGAGGCTTGAAATTGCCGGGGCGGACTGTGAAAAGATACTGGTTATTGATGAAAGTGATAAATCTTTATCTATGGCAGATGAAAGACTGGAAGAGGCGCTTGCTAAGACTGAGGCAAAAGTATTGATATTAGACCCGATACAGGCGTATCTCGGTGGTGGCATGGATATGAACCGGGCAAATGAGGCAAGAGATATGACGAAGAAGCTGGGAGCATTAGCAGAGAAATACCAGTGTGCAATTCTTCTTATTGGTCATATGAACAAGGCATCTGGTAATAAAGCTGCCTACAGGAGCATGGGTTCCATTGACTTCTTTGCTGTAGCGAGGAGTGTGCTTCTGGTCGGCAGAATAGAGGGAGAACCTAATACAAGAGCAGTTGTTCAGATAAAGAATAATCTTGCGGTATTTGGACATCCGAAGGCATTCATGCTATCAGAAACGGGCTTTCATTGGTTGGGAGATTATGAGATTACAGCAGATGAAGTACTTGGCGGTATTGCACCAAAAGCCAATAAGCTGGAACAAGCAAAACAAATGCTTCGTGAATTGGCAGAAACAACTAATATGGTGCAGAGTAATGAAGTTTTTGAAATGGCTGATGAACAGGGCATTTCAAAGAGAACAATGGAAAATGCAAAGAAAGAATTGGGCATCCGGGCAAAGAAAATCAATAACTCGTGGTATTGGGAACTGGATACAGTAAAACAGAGATAGGGTAAGAACGCAACATTGCAGGCTATATAGAAATTGCGGAGATAAACTTTGCAGTGTTGCGGTCTTGAACGAGTTAGGAAAGGAATGGTGGATTGATATGAAAAATGTACAGATTTCAGAAGAACTTTTCGTTGCGATAATGAGATATTTTATGTTGGAACAGGAGGAACTGTTGCCTCAGATAAAACAGGGACTAGAGAAGAAACTGGATGCAATGGTAATGAGAGAATTATATACAAAATATAAGACTGCACCAACGGAAGAAGAAAAGGAAAAGGCTCGAAAAGAATATTTGGATAGACGAGGTGTGCCGGAGAGCTTTCGGTGGTAGTTTTTTCTTAAACATATATAACGGCTGCGTGTCACGCTTCCGTTAGGATGGATAAGGAAAATGTGGTGATATGATTGAAATCGTGGAGGCTTGCGACATTGACTGCCGCAGGCAGAAAAGCTCCCGGCAGGGCGCAAACCTGATTAAGAATAGCTTGCTATTCTTTTCAGGTCTGCATTTTTGATGGCGACAGCTGTCAAAAGTGCTTTTGCGTTACTTTACTTTCGACGAAAGTAACAAAGCCAGAGCGAGGGAACCTCGCTCTATGACAATATCAGGCGAGAGCATGACAGATAAAAAGGAAGGGGAAGATTGCCTATGGAGAGAACAATAAGTGCAATGATAGGAAAGGGCTCAGTGAACCATAATACCAGAGCATTTACAGCTAAGAATGTAGATAAAAACAGAAGTGTTGATAATGTGGAATTTTGCCAGGAAGATATTAAGCAGGTTTATCATAAATTGTTTGATGAAGCACGGGAACGATATAATGCAAAACAGAAACGAAAAGATCGCATGATTGATAATTACTATGAAAAAATCAGGAGGGGTAAGCAGGAAAAGTTATTTCATGAAGTGATATTTCAGATTGGAAATAAAGATGATATGAATGCCAAAAGTGAAGATGGATTGTTGGCAAAAAGGATTTTAACGGAATTTATGGATGAGTTCCAAGATAGAAATCCGAACTTATATGTATTCTCGGCACATTTGCATATGGATGAAGAAACACCGCATCTGCACATTGATTTTGTACCATATATTACAGGAAGTAAGCGAGGACTTGATACAAGGGTATCATTAAAATCTGCACTAGCGGCAGAAGGCTTCACCGGTGGCACTAGAGGTGCTACCGAATTAAATCAATGGATTGCATCAGAGAAGAAGAAACTTGCGACAGTCATGGAGCAATATGGTGTGGAATGGCTGCAAAAGGGTACACATGAGAAACATTTGTCGGTGCTTGAATTTGAAAAGAAAGAGCGGGCAAGGGAAGTAGCTGAATTGGATAGCCAGAAGCGGGAAATATCTTCGGTGGTTGCACAGCTTGGAGAAGAGGTTTCTGTAAAGAAACAGGAATTGCAGAATGTCACTATTGAAAAGGAACTGGCTGAGGAAGCTACACAGAAGGCAAATGAAGAGAGAACTATAGCACAACAGGAGAAGGAAGTACTGCTTGCAGGTAATCAGAATTTGAGGATGGAGAATACAAGGCTTGAAAGCCACAAGGACAGACTTCGCATGGAAAATCATGATTTGAAGCAAAAGCAGTTACAGTTGCAGACGGATAATGAAGAACTGGAACAACGGCATGAAGATTTACAATATACGAATAGTAAATTGGAGAATGTGAATGATCAGTTATCTGCTGACAATCACACTCTGGAGCAAAGGAATGATTCATTGAAATCTGATAATCAGGCATTAAGACAGAAATACAATGATTTGCAACAGAATAATGTTCAACTTAAAAAGCAACAGAATGAGCTTAAGAGCCATATAGAGCAGATAGTGCAGTCGGAGCAGTTATTACAGCGTGATGTAAGAAAGTATGATGAAGCACCGGAGTGGCAATTGCCGGAACCGGGAGCATTTGCAAGTGCTAAGTCATTTCGGGATAAGGTAGTCATGCCATTTGTGAATAAGCTTAAAACACTGATAAAGAATCTGACAATCCAGTGTGTAAGGCTAAAAGAGGAAATAATACAGCTTCGAAAGGAAAAGAAGAGATTGTCAGATGATGTGGAGTTTTACAAGGGCAAGATTAAGGATATGAGTAATAGGACAGAGCTGTTGCAGGAAAAGGCTGATGATCTGGAGCGTGTGAAGAGATATGCCGGTGCGGAGCAGATCGATACGATTATTCGTAAGGTAAATGAACAGGAGCGTACAGAGCAACAGATAAGACGGTATGACAGGTCTTATGGGGTAAGATAATGGGAAGGATGGATTGATGAGATGAAAGATAATCGAATGGATAATATCGTGGAATGAGCTTATAACATGGATAACGGATATGTTGAGGTGTGGTTTACAGATGGAAATATGTTGCGGATAAAGTGCGAAGAAGTGGAGGCTGCTCTGAGGACAACAGAGCAGTCACTGGCGAAGCTGCATAGGTTGTTGGATAACAAGCCAATAGAGTATGTGGCAGTGGCTTTGTCTGGGGAGATGCAGGCATATTGTGATATTGAGGATGATATGGTTAAGGGTATGTTCAGAGCGATTGTGCAGGGGTATCTGAAAAAGGGGTATAATCGGGCTACGGCGGAGATGATGGCAAGGGAGTTCTTTAGGTATGATTCATAAGAATCTTTAAAAGTGAATATGAATAGCATTAATATATTGTGGATAACTAAAGTAAAAAGTGATAATATATATATATGTTACGAAAAGAGGTGTGTTAATGGGATTATTGTATACAGTTGGACATTCTCAACATGACTTTGAATATTTTAGCAACTTACTAAAAAATAATAATATTAATTATTTGCTGGATGTAAGAAGTACGCCGTATTCAAAGTATGCAGAAACTTACAATAGGGAACATCTTAGCAAATTGTTGTTGGAAAAAAATATAACATATTCATATATGGGAAAATATTTCGGAGCTAGACCGGAGAATATTGAGTTATACAATGAAGAAGGATACTTGGATTTTGAGAAAGTCGCACAATCAGAATTGTTTATCAAAGGAATGAAAAATGTGATTCTAGGATTGAACAGAGGTAATAATATTGCTCTTATGTGCACAGAAAAAGATCCGATAGATTGTCATAGAGCTATACTGGTGGCAAGGGCATTTTCTTTAAGTGGTGTAAATGTAACTCATATATTACCAGATGGGAAATTACAAACGCAGAAAGAGTTGGATGAAAGATTATTGGATATGTATTTCCCAGATAGGGCACAACTGTCAATATTTAACTTTAATAGTGTTATAAATGATGAAGAAAATTTAAAAATAGCTTACAAAGAACGTAATAAAGAAATAGGATATCATTTACGCAATAGACAACATGCTGTTGTATAGGGAGGTTTTTGATGCAAATTTACACAATGGGTTTTACTAAAAAGAGTGCGGAAGAATTTTTTGGTTTAATACAAAACAATGGGATAGAAGTGCTAATAGATGTTAGATTAAATAATCAATCTCAGTTAGCTGGATTTACCAAGGGAAGAGATTTAGCTTTTTTTTTAAGAGAAATTTGTAATTGTTCATACAGTCATGAAATTCAATTTGCTCCAACTAAATTGATATTAGATAACTATAAGAAAAATATAATTTGCTGGGCAGAGTATGAAGTGGAATATAACGAATTGATAAAAAGAAGAAGAGTTTCAGATATTTTTAAAGATAAATATGAAAATTATGAAAGAGTTCTTTTACTGTGTTCAGAGCCTACTCCAGAGAATTGCCATAGAAGGTTGCTGGCAGAGTATTTAGAAAAAGAGTTAGGGTACGGGATTAAACACATATAATAGATGGAGGTACTTATTTATGGGGAAAATCAGAATGGTTGTATTGACCAAATCATCAAAGTATGGAAAGAACTGTGTTGCCGGTATTAATTTGGCAAATGGTAGTTGGGTAAGACTTGTGACCAATGATGAAAGTAGTCATGGAGCGGTATCGGATGAAGATTTAGTATGCAAAGATGGAAATATTGTTCAAGTTTTAGATGTTATAGATGCACCGATACTTGGCGCTTGTAACACTGAAATACAGCCGGAAAATGTATTGCTAGATTTAGATACATATATAGAGATAGTTGGAAAAATATCAATTGAAGAGGTTTTAAACGTTCATCCACTTGAATCAAGAGGTAATATATTGGGGAATATATATCCATACATAACAGAAGCACGAGTAGGGAGTGTAGGTTATTCATTGACAATAGTGGAGGTAGATGATTTAGAAATTGTTCAAGAAGAGAATCCATCGGGGAAACCAAAAACAAAAGTTAAATTTAATTATAACGGCAATCAATATGAGAATATATCTGTGACGGATGAAAAATTTTATTCCGTAAAAAATGGAACTCGGTATGATAAGGCAATATTGGTTATTAGTATTGGAACTCCATATAATAGCAAATATTATAAATTTGTATCAGCAATTTATGTTTAAATATTTGTATTTATTATAGCATAATTATTAGTAACCATACAAAGTATGTTAGGAGATCGGGTGAATAGCAAAGTTTTAGGATGCTGATAAGATATATTTTAAGGGGGAGCATATGCAATTATATTCATTACTTATAGAAGGTTTTAGAAAACACTTAAAGACGAAAATTATATTTTCAGATTCTACATTTTTAATTGGAGAAAACAATGTTGGGAAAAGTAGTATTTTGTATGCGTTAGATTATTTGTTGGGAGCAAATACCAATATTCCGATAGACGAGTTCTATGCGTTAGAAGATGGTGGAGAAAGAAGAGTAGCGGTTGACAATATAGTTTTTACAGCTGAATTTCGTAGAATTCCTAGAGAAGCAAATTTATGGAGGGGTTTCAAAGGGCGTTTATTGCAGTATGAACCTGATACAAAAGATTCACTTGATACAGGATTGAAATTTATATATAGGAAAACATATCCTAAGGGTGGCAAAGTTAAGATAGAGACTCTTGAAAATCCAAAATATATGAAAAGTGAATTTCAAAACTGTATATGCATTCAGGATTTTTTGGATGCAGGACTTTCGGAAGATGAACTTACCGATGATATAAAAAAGATAAAATATGATAAAAAATTAACTGCAAAGGAAAAAGCATTATTCGATACTATAGAAGATATATTTGATATTGATGATAGCAAGGAATGTTGGGTTGAAAACCCAGGTGGTATTCCTCAAAATGTGTTGAGCAAGTTGCCTAAATATTTATTAATTCCAGCCCAAGATAGTGAGGGGGAAATTTCCGGCACATCTGGAACATTACAGAAAACTTTAAATGAATTATTTAATGAGGTTCGTGAAAAATCAGAAAATTATAAGTTAGCACAGGAATATTTGAATAAACTTGCGAAGGAATTAGATCCATCTGATGAAAGTACAGAGATATCTAAGATGATAGGCGAAATCAATGGCATTATCTCGGATGTTTTTCCACATACTGGTATAAGTGCTGAGGCAAATTTAAGTGATGCGGATAAAGTGATAAAGCCTGCATTTGATATTCAAATGAACAGTAATGTTTCTACACCATCCAATTTACAAGGAACGGGATTGATTCGCTCTACTGTGTTTGCTTTGCTTAGATATAAAGCATTACGTGATAATAAAAAAGATATTACGCAGGAGAGACAACTTATAATAGGGTTTGAGGAACCTGAAATATATTTACATCCCAATGCAATAAGCAAAATGAGAGACACTATTTATAGTTTGGCTGAATCTGGAAATAATCAGATTGTTTGTACTACACATTCACCATATATGATTGATTTGAATAAAAAACCAAAGCAAACATTGAACAGATTATCTCTTATTACATGTAGTTTGGGAGAAAGTACAGCATTAACAGTTGAAAGTATTCCGTTTAATATTACAAAAGAATTTTTGGAATTGCAGGAAGATGATAAAAATTATATTAAGATGCTTCTACGAGTGGAAGATGCAATCGCAAAATGCTTTTTTGTAAAAAAGGTATTAATTATAGAAGGCGATACTGAACAAGTGGTGTTGTCAGAAACCATTAGCAAATTACCTGCAAGTTTGAAGAATGAGATTTTGTCAGATTGGTATATTTTAAGAGCAAGAGGAAAAGCTGCCATTATTCCACTAATAAAATATTTGAAAGCAATGCATATTGACATTTATATAATGCATGACAAGGATGATAATACTCCAGGGGCAGTGATATTCAATGAGCCTATAAGACAAGCTTTGGATAATGATAGCCATTTGTTCGTATTGGAAAATTGTGTTGAAGATGTGTTGGGGTATACAGCACCAACATCAGATAAACCATACAAAGCATATTGTTATATCAATAAAAATTGGGAAGAATGGAAAAATGTTAGAGATGAATGGAAAACAATTATACAAAACATTTTTAATGAGGGAAGGAAGATTGAATAATTGGCTCCATTTTGGCTCTAAAAATTTTAGAAGGGGCACACAAAAATACGAAATAAGATGAATATGAAGAATAAAACGCACAAATGTGTACCAAGAAACAGCCAGATAAATCTCTCCGCCCAAGAGTTTGAATAGAGAACATATCCTCACAAAGCCTGTATTTATGGGCTTTGTGGGGCTTTTTATTTTAGATTGGGGATGAAATGGGGATGTTTCACTCCGATTTAGTAAAATTTGACTCTAAATTTTGACTCATAGTGTTAAGAAACCTTTGAAACATACGGATTTGAGAGTGGGGATGTAGTTTTGAATAGAGCCAATTTTTCAGGTTCGGTTTTATTTTGCGGTAGCCGGTCAACCTTGCTTATAGTATAATTGGTTATAGTTTATATGAAAGGAAGCGGCTACAGTGGTCATTGGGAGATTAAAGAGTGAATACAGAGTATAGGTTTTAAAGAAGCAGAGTGGGATAAACTTTTGGACTAACAGTCCAATGCAATTATAGTTCCTATAGGATATCATATAATCAAAAGAAAGGATTGGTGTATATCTTATGGGAACTAATTTTTATTTGATGAGTAGAAATAAAAAGCTAATACGAGAGTAAATTATAATATGCTTTGGGGTAGAGCAGAGTCAGTTGAAAGGCTGGCTCTAATTTTTGCACTTTTTTAGCAGACTGGCGAATAACTGTGCAGTTCATATAACTTCTTAAGAAGGATTCCAAACCATGCATTTACGCACTATGAAATAATGATTCTTCTGCGTATCCCCGATTCACTTTACGCACCTGAATTATATATTGCAAACCGGGAAACAATCGCAAGAAGTTGCGATTGTTATTGATGATATAGTGATTCTGTGATATCATATAAAATATGGTACATGAAAACGGAGGTCAAAATGAAAGTATTGGTAATGAATTGTAGTCTTGTAAGAAATGGAGCAACAGCAGAAAGAGTTAAGGATAGGTGGTAAAATTGATTCGAAAAGATTAACAGATTTAGAGGGTGAGTATGTGATGGCAAAAAACTATAAATATAAAAAAGCAACCATAGCAGACATAGATGAACTTGTAAAAACAAGAATTATCGTCCTTCGAGCAGCCAACAAACTATCGAATGATGTGGATATGTCATTGGTGGAAAAAGAATCCTATGAGTATTATAAGCGTGCATTAGAAACCGGTGAGTATATTGCATATTTGGTGTATGATAACGGGGCATTTGTCGGTGCAGGTGGTGTCAGTTTTTTATCAGGTGATGTCGACATATCATAATCCGACTGGTAAAAAAACGTATATTATGAATATGTATACGGCACCGGAATATCGAAGACAGGGAATTGCAATTCACACATTGGATTTGCTGGTAAAGGATGTAAGGAAACAGGGCGTATTACAGATTGCTTTAGAGACGACAGAGATGGGACGACCGTTATATGAAAAGTATGGATTTTTAAAAATTGAAGATGAAATGGAGCTGATCAAATGACAAGAGTGTATTTTCGTACGTCACGCACAGCCGGAACATGATTGGAAAGAAGACAGAACAAGACCTTTGACGGAAGAAGGCAAGAAAGATTCTGTAATTGTACTAGAATTTTTGAAGGACAAGAAAATAGATGCGTTTTATTGTAGTCCATACAAACGCAGCATGGATACCATTGCAGATGCGGCAGCTTTTTTTGGAAAAGAAATTATAACAGATGAGAGATTAAGGGAGCGTGAAAAAGGTCCTGATGGCAACAACCACGGAATGTTCCAGAAACGTTGGGCTGACCATGATTATCATGAAGAGGGTGGAGAATCCATTGCTATGGTTCAAAATCGTAACATAGAGGCGTTAAACGAGATTTTATCAGATAATACGGATAAAGATATTGTTTTAGGAACCCATGGTACTGCCCTTAGTACTATATTGAATTTTTATGATAACAGTTTTGGATGTGAAGATTTTCTAAGAATTATCGACTGGATGCCATATATTATTGAACTGGATTTTAAAGGTGATAAGTTGGTTGGAAAGCATGAACATTGCTATGTGGAGAAGGAATTCAAGGGCAATCAGCGTGCGGATAAGAAGTAGTGAGGAATAGATGAATACACGATATTATATGGTCATTATCAAGGGTGAAATAAAGACATCCGAAATAATGTCATGTGGTTACAATAGAAATACCCAAAAATGGGATGTAAAATTCAATAATGGAAAAACATACTCGTATGCATATTTGAATGTGGAAAAGTTGACTGATCCGGAGGTTTTGAATCCTAACATGTATCGGATTAGCAGAGAAGGACGAGAGTTCTTTGATGTTAATGCAATATATGTATTTAGAAGCGGAAGTGAGTCTTATTGGCACATTTGTTTTGGCGATGGTAGTGAAAGAGATTATCGTCGGAACGACTTACATATTATAGAGTCATGTCTTACTCAGAGTCAGTCATCAAATGTATTTGAATATATAAAGCAAATTGCAGGTTTGAGTAATCTTAAGAATGAAGAGACTGGTGAAAAATTATTGTCTAAGAGGTTTGATAAGATTTCTTTTGTGGGTAGTGATGTAGCTTTAGCAAAGTATTTGAATCCATCATCATTGCAAGGAAAAAGAACAGGACGCGAATACATTCCGATTTTCCCATTTGGATGCAATAACAGTCAGTATAAGGCTGTAAAAAATGCCATGGAGAATCAGATTAGTGTTATACAGGGACCTCCAGGAACAGGGAAGACACAAACAATATTGAATATTATTGCAAATATATTAATGCAAGGGAAAACGGTACAGATAGTATCCAATAATAATTCGGCAACAGAAAATGTATATGAAAAATTATCTTCTTCAAAATACAATTTAGGTTTTATTGCTGCGACATTAGGAAGTTCTAAAAATAAGAAATTATTTGTTGAGCATCAGGATGCCGCTTATCCAGATTTTTCGTCATGGAAAACGCAAGAAGATCCAAGTGTTTTGCAAAAGGGAATAGCTGACCAATCCAGTCAGTTAAAAAGCGTTTTTGATAAGCAGGAAAAACTGGCGTGTTTAAGGCAGGAACTTTCACAGTTGGTTACTGAACAGGAATATTTCAATCAATATGTTAAAGAATCAGATGTTCATACAGATAGTATTAAGTTCAAGAAAAAGCTATCTTCAAAGCAATGGATGGTATTGTGGCAGGATTGCCAGTTGATTTCAGAAGAAAAAACGGCAATAGGATTTTGGTTTAAGATAAAAGCCTTATTTAAATATGGAGTAACCGATTGGGGCATTTATAAGCAGGATATTTCAAAGATAATTACAACCTTTCAGGCAATGTATTATCGTGCAAAGCAAGCGGAGTTGTCTGCAGAAATTGCAGATATTGAAAAGTATTTAAATAGCGTTAATAAAAATTTGCTTGAGGATTTATGCAATCAGTCAATGGTTGTCCTAAAAGACAAACTGGCAAGAAAGTATGAAGGTAACAGCAAGAGAAAAATGTTTAGTGAAGATAATCTGTGGAAGGAGCCATACGGTGTACTGGTTGAGTATCCGGTTATATTAAGTACAACATTTTCGTCAAGAAACAGTCTGAATTCAGATGTGGTGTATGATTACCTTATCATGGATGAGGCATCACAGGTAGATATTGCAACTGGTGCATTGGCATTGTCCTGTGCAAGGAATGTTGTTATTGTGGGTGATACCAAGCAGCTTCCTAATGTTGTTAAAGATGATACAAAGGTTAAAGCAAAAGTTATATTTGACAGCTTTCATATTAGTGAGGGATATCAGTATACAAATAGCTTTCTGCAATCCATTTTGGATGTTATGCCAAACGTAACACAAACATTGTTGCGAGAACATTATAGGTGTCACCCTAAAATAATAAATTTCTGTAACCAGAAATTCTATCGTGGTGAATTGATTATTATGACAACGGATAAGGGTGAAGAGGATGTTTTATCGGTAGTAAAAACGGTAGCGGGAAATCATGAGCGTAATCATTATAGCCAGCGCCAGATAGATGTTATTAAAAATGAGATTATACCAAAATATGTTTCAAATCCGGAAGAAACCGGAATTATTGCACCGTACAAAAATCAGGTAGAAGCATTAAGCAAGGAGATAACAGATATTGATGCTGCTACAGTGCATAAGTTCCAGGGCAAGGAGAAAGAGAATATTATTATATCTACCGTGGATGATGAAATATCTGATTTTGCAGATGATTCATATTTAATCAATGTTGCTGTATCAAGAGCCAAAAAGAAATTGATGTTGGTTGTAACTGGAAATGAGCAATCAAAAGAGCGCAATATAACAGATTTGATTGATTACATTCAGTATAATAATTTTGAGGTTACTGAAAGCAAGATTTATTCGATTTTTGATTACCTTTACAAGCAGTATACTGAGGAAAGAAGGGTATACTTGCAGAAGCACAAAAAAGTATCAGAATATGATTCGGAAAATCTGATGTATTCATTGATAGAGGACATTATCTCCGCTAACAAGTATTCAAGCTTGGATGTTGTTTGTCATTTTCCGTTGAATATGTTGATTAAGAATCCAGAACTATTAAATGAGCAGGAATGTCAGTATGCAATGAATCCAGCAACACATTTAGATTTTCTGATTTATAACAGAATTGGTAAAAAGCCTGTGTTGGCGATTGAGGTTGACGGATATGAATATCATAAAGAGGATACCGTTCAGGCTTCAAGAGATTTATTGAAAAATCATATTATGGAGCTGTATGAAATTCCATTACTGAGATTTAAGACTAATGGTAGCGGTGAAAGAGAAAAGATTGTAGAGATGCTAGATAAGTTTGTTTGATAGCGTGAAAAGAAAAAGGAGAAATTACCATGGCTGTATCTTATAAAAGATTATGGAAATTATTAGTGGATAAAGAAATGAGCAAATCGGATTTGCGTAAGAAGGCAGAAATTGCTCCTAATACAATGACAAAGCTTCGCCGTGATGAAGAGGTGAGCCTAACAATTCTTAGCAAAATCTGCAAAACTTTACATGCAGATTTTGGGGATATTGTGGAGTATGTGCCGGATGCAGAAATATGGGATTTGTATAATGAGAACAGAGAGCTTCTGGGAAAAGACCATGTAAGAGGAGAGCAGCTACCGATAGATGGATATCATTTGGTGGTGCATGTATGGATTCGTAATTCAAAGGGAGAGTACCTTATTTCGCAGCGTTCTGCAAATAGGCCAACATATCCTTTGATGTGGGAATGTGTAGGTGGTTCGGTTGTGAAGGGAGAAGATAGTTTACATGGAGCAATTCGTGAGGCAAAGGAAGAGGTTGGCGTTGATTTAATGCCGGAAAATGGACAAGTGCTTTTTACAAAGACACGAAAAATCATTGAGGGAAAAATCTTTAATGATATTATGGATGTTTGGCTGTTTGAATATGAAGGAGAAGTCGATTTGGGAAATGCTACAACGGATGAAGTGGCACAGGTTGCTTGGATGAACAGGGAACAGATAAAAGAATTGTTTGATGCAAATATGTTTGTGGATACATTGGAATACTTCTTTATGGAAGTGGACAAGAAGTGCAGTAAAATCAGTAATTTTGAAAAAAATTAAAAAATTTGTCTGAAGTTAGTCCCACATAGTCTCATTTTAGGGATGAGATTTTGAGACTAAGTTTGAGACTGATAAAAATAGAAAATTCTCGAGTAGAATTGGAGGTGAACAAGTGAATTTTTTTGATTATATTAAAAATGATGCCTTTTTTAAACCATTAACATTGAAATACAGAAGAGTATATTATGATTGTATACAGATACTAATTGATAAAACAAAAGAATTACCAGTATTGTATGAATCAGATGCAAAGGATAGCATTACGGCTTATTTAAAGAATGCTGGAATAAATGAAGTAAAGAAAGACATTTCCAGTGATATTAATGCTGTTGAAGAAATAGAGGCTGGGGAGAGTGGTACTGAGTTGCAATCATCAGGAATTCTTTCTTTGTTTCGTGAATGCGGCTGGTTACTTCCTCGTGAGATAGGTAGAAATGGTGAGTATATTGCTAATATTTCAATTGACTGTAGAAAATTAATGGATTTTCTAAGAAAGATGACAGAAAAGAGTGGAGAAGGCATGATGTCAAATCGTATTTTCTCTATGTATGAAATTATAAAATCTGCGTTTGAGGAAGATTCTGTGCGAAGAGAGAGACCTTATACCAATATTCTTGTACCGCTAATTGATAATGAGACAGAATTAAAAAATGAACTGACAGATTTGAAAGACAGTATTTCCAGTATTATGAAAGCAGTAATTATTTTTCAAGATATAAATAGTTTTGGACAGTTTATAATGAAAGATGAAATGCTGGATCGATTCTTTAGTGAATACTTTTTTGTAAAAAACAATGGATTAATTCCGGCACAGCTATCATTCATAAAAGCAAAATTGAGGATTCTTAGACAGGAAGAAACTTGTGAGAAAATTATAAAAGAATGTTCAGAAAAGCTGCAATTGAATTATGAAGAGGCAAGGGAGCGTGTTGAACGATATTTTGCAGAACTCCAATATTTTTTGAGTGTTGAGTATGAGAGCAACATGGAGTTAATCGATAGCCGCATTAATAATTATTATAATCTTGCAAATACTAGAATTATGTTGATGGCAAGCAATGGGGTGAGACTGGAATCAGTAATTAATGATTTTTTAAATACAGTGTCAAAGATGACAGAAGAAGAGCAGAATGTTGCAATGGAAAAAGTTGCAGATTGTATACGTATTACTAATCAAAAATATGTAGGATATAAGTCTTTTGAAAAGAATAAGCGTGTAAAAAACGAAGGAGAAAATATTGGTCTTGTGACAGCAGAGCTATCGGAAGAAGAAAAAAGGATGCAAACAGAAAAGTTGTTTAATTGTTCTCCGAATAGATATTCTGTTGATAGGGTAAGTACTTTTCTTGGTGTACAATTGGGTAGTGAAGATGAAATGAATATTAAAGAAAAAACGATTCAGACAAGAGAGGAAGTATTGATGTATGCAGCGGCAATGCTTTATGCTAATAATTCGGAGTTCCCATATGATATTCAATTGTCGGAAGAAACTGTAAAAACCGAGATTGCAGATATTACTGATATAACAGTAATTAAGAAATAGAAGGAGTCTGCTTATGAATGATTTCACTTTTATGAAAAAAATGAATGAAGAGGATGCATATTTATTTAAGAGATGTATTCGTAAAATGCTTGATACAACATTTATTGTGGCTGATAAAGATGAAAAATTATATGATTTCATATCATCAGAGTCCAATCAATATGATGTTAATACATATTTGGCAGCAATTGGGTATAAAGTTGTTGTTGAAGAAAGAATGAAAGTAGCCATGTTACAACAAGCGGATGAAGATGTTGAAACAGTTGGATTAAAGAGAATAAATTTATACCGATTTGATGCAAAGCAGGTAAAATTATTAATGGTAGTTTGGCTTTTGTTTTTGGAGCGTATGGGATATGCAGATCCGGTACATATAACAGTTGGTGATATTATTGATAAATGCAAAATTTATCAAATTAATATAAAACCGGCAGATTTTAAAGACTCGTATCGTATATTTAAAAAGTTTAGTCTGATAGATTATAGTGACGACATAACAACAGAGGAAGGAAAAGTACGCTTGTATCCATCATTACAGTTTTGTATGGATATTGGACAATTGAAACAAGTTATGGCGGAATATGCCCTAGATGGAGAAGGCATAGAGGCTGAGCAGGATGAATTCTTGGAAAGTGAGGATGCAGATGAATAAAACGATTTTGCGAAATATACATTTGGTAAACTGGTATGGATTTTCCAATAGGACAATCCCTGTTTCTGAAAATCTCACATTAATTTCCGGTGAAAATGAATGTGGAAAATCAACAATATTAGATGCTATTAAATATGCATATACAGGTGATACTCAATTTAATAAGGCTACAAGTGGCTATAATACTGGTGTAGGAAAACGAAATTTGGTTTCATATACAAGATGTTTGGTGGATGCGAGTGCAGGAATATATGCAAGACCTGCAGATAAGATACCAGTAGTGTATACACACATTGCGTTGGAATATTTTGACCAGATAAATGAGAATCCATTCGTGTTGGGAGTAGTAATAGAAACTGCTGTTACAGATATCAGAGGTACGCATTGGTATGCTCTGGACGGAAAAAGAATTGCAGATATTTCATTTGTATATGAGGAAGACTCACTTATAAAACCTTATGATGCATCGGGTTTTCAAAAGAAATATGGTGTACAGATGAAAACTAAAAAAGAAGGAATTACTTTATTTATGCAAATGATAGGACTTAAATTGCCTTATCAGGAAGTACCTAAATATCAAAGAAAACTTAGAAATATAATGGCATATAATCCTGCTGCAAAAATTCAAGAATTTATAAAGGAATCCGTTTTGGAAGAACATGATATTAATTTTGATAAATTGAAAGAAGCAAAGAAGAATATTGAACAGATAAATGGCAGTTTGGAACAGATAAATCAAGAATTGCAAGATTTGGATTCTATATTGGCAGATTATGACGAACATGATAAGAAGGCTGTACAGCTGAAGATAGATGATATAAAAATTAAGTATAAAGACCTTGTTCAGTGCCAGAGAGATATCTGGGAAGCAGAGGAATTAATAAAAAGGAGTAGTATTACATGTGAAACTTTAGGAAAGAAAATTGAAGAGCAAAACCAGGAAATTGATGATATTGACAAAATATATTCGGAAACAAGAAGAGCTCTTCTTGATCTAGATGTTTCAAAAGCAATAGAAGCTTCTAAACAATTGATTGATACATATGAAAAGCAGTTGACGAAATTGAATGACGAAAGAGAAAGATTGGAAATCTTTCAGCAGAAAATGAAAGAAATTATTGTTCAATTATCGGAGATGGGAGTAACGATACAAAATGATAATGTACTTGGAAGATTGACATCAAAAAGTCTTGAGGTGGCTGAAAAACAGAGATTTATTGATTCACTAAAAGAAGAGGTACAAGAATGTCGTGACACATTAATTGAAAAAAATATTTTGCTGAAAAAAGAGTTGGAAATAGTACAGAACGAATGTATAGAACAAAATAATATTATTGAAAGCTGCAATAAAAACAGGATGGACTATTCCAATGTTCAAGAGCAGGTAGAACTTATTAAGGAAATTAATCGTGAATTACTAAAGCATGGTATTAACGAAGAAGCGCATATGGCTTATGAATATGTAATAGAGTTGGAGGATGAGAATTGGAGAAATGCAATAGAAGCTTTTTTAGGGGTACATCGTTATGCAGTTATAGTGTCGAAAGATGCTTTTGATGTTGCGAATGCTGTGTTGGACAAGTCTAGGTATCGATATGTTGAACTGGTAAATACGAAGCGATTAATGTCAAAGGTGATGGATTGTGAAAAAGATTCGGTTTTTTACTATCTTTCTGTACAAAATGAGACAGCAGCAAATTATTTTAAATTTTGGTTAGGAAGAATTCATGCAGTAAACATAGAAAATGTTCCCGATTACGATAATGCTATGTCGATGGAAGGAAAGCTAAGCCGTAATATGGCTGTAACCTATATTAATACAAGAAAAATCAGAAGTTATTGTTTAGGAAGTCAGGCAATAGAACTGAATCGAAGAGCAGCAGAAAAAAGGTTGCATGAGTTGGAAAAGAAGGAAAAGGAAATACTTTTAGAACAAAGAAGTGTGCAGGATAAATCAAAATATCTGCAGGATGGGATATCGTGTTTTAAAGAGTTCAATTTAAATTCTCATAAGGAGTGGGCAGATGTATCAGTTGATTTGAATAATGAAAAGGGCCATTATAAGGAATTGTTAGAAGCTCAGAAGAATAATGCTGAATTTATGGCATTAAATGAGAGGGTTTCTGTACTTGGCAATCAATTAGAGATTAAGAAAAAGAATCTTGAAGAAAACATAAAGCAAAAAATAATTTTAGAGACAACTGTATCAGAGAAGAAGAAATTAGTTAAAGATTTGAAAGAAAAGGAAATAGAAAAACAGGCAGAATTGAATAAAGAAAGAATTGTAGGCAATTCTTCTGTAGAAAAGGCAATAGAAGAATATGACCAATATTTGTCCGGGGATAACCAGAATGGTGGCCTTATGGCTCGTGCGACAAAAGAGAGAGTAGATCGCAGAGTGCGTGAACTAGAGGGAAATATTATTGGTAAGGAGCAAGCATATAATAATCGAAAGCAAGAAGTAGATAAATTACCTATTGGATTGGAGTATGAAGCTGACTATCAGAGAAGAAGAGGAAAAATCTGGATTGATGATTTGCAAGGTATACAACAAAAACTGAAAGAACAGACAATAACTTATGAACGAATATTTAAGAGGGAGTTTGTTCTTAATATTTATAATACAGCCAAAGATGCAAAAGATGATATTTCGGATATAAATAAGGAATTGCGAAAACTTCAGTTTTCTACAAAGTATCAATTTGATGTTAAGATGTTGAATGATAATTCAGATTATGCAAAAATCTTACGTTATGCAGAATATTTGCAGGAAACAAACAATATGTCTGATGGACAAATGACATTTACAAGTCTTATGAGTTACGAAAATGATGAGGTTGAAACGAGAGAGAGGGAAATTCGAGATATTATTAATAAAATTATTGATCATAACGACATTGCAGAAATAAAGAAATTTGCAGACTATCGAAATTATATGAGTTATGAAATTATTATCAATAATGATGAAGTAAAGGACGGTAAGCTATCGAAACAGGTTGGATATAATTCCGGTGCTGGGACGCAGATACCATACACACTTATACTTTCGGCAGCATTGTCTATGTTGTACAATGTCAGAGTAAATTCTGTGCGATTGATTTTTATAGATGAGCCTTTTGAAAAAATGAGCGATCATAATATAAAATTGATGCTGGATTTTTTTAAAAACCAAAATTTCCAGGTTATATTCTGTGCACCTCCTAATAAGTTGGAATCTATTGGTAGTGAATGTGGCGTAATCATTCCTGTTCTTAAGATTAGTAATGATAATATGCAGATAGGAGAGATTAAGTTCCATGAGCAATAAAGATTATAAACAGATAATACTTGATGGGTTATTGAAAAAATATAATAATCGTTATGCAAAGAATATTACTACTAATAGAAGGATTATATTAAAACCAAAAGAAGTATATAAAGATTATGACAGAAACAATGCAGACATATTGGAAAAGCAAGGAATTAATGAAGCTGTCACTGTATTGACTGATATGGGTTTTGTAACTGCTGATTATTTGAAATTTAGTGATGACATAGAAAAGATATATTTTTCTGAAGAAAAATTAAATGCAGTATATGAATATTTAAAAGAAGAATATGGTGTCGTTCCTCAAAGTATTATTTCGAAACAAGTACATGAAATTGTAAATAAGTATATTTGTACAGAGAAAATTGTGCAACATTATTGTGAAAGTATTCTTGCTCAGGTTGAAGATCCGAGGTGCGTACTTGTTCCTGAGAAAATTGAAGCAAATCTGAAAATGTTTAGTTTTTTGGAAAAGAATAAAGAAAATTTATATGTAAGAGAAGTTTCTATGTTGGTGTATGGTGATTCAAAATGGTTTGAAAATAATAACTATGAAGAGATATGTACATTTTTGAGAACTGCCACTGGTAGAACTAAAGAAGAAGGTGAAAGGAATGATAACATTTTAAGTTTCTTTTATGTTACACCGGCAGAACAGGAAATCTTTATAAAAGGTAATTGGATAATTGAATTGGAGCAGTATGCTTTGGATATATCAAAACTTCAAGGTGGCATAGCAATAGCATCCAGCGATGTGCGAAGAATAAAAAGTATTAGTGTTAATGCTGAAAGTGTAATGACGATTGAAAATAAGACATCTTTTCAGAGATTGAGAAATGGGAAGTTTGCTATGACGTATTTGGGAGGTTTTGCTAATAGAGATCAGATAGAGTTTTTAAAAAAAGTCATTTCAGACAATCCTAATATCAAATATTATCATTTTGGAGATATTGATATTGGCGGATTCTTAATTCATAAGCATTTATGCCGTGAAACTTCTAAGAGTTTTGAAATGTATTGTATGGGTATAGAGCAATTATGTGATGTCCGTTTTAGCCATTGTCTAAGAGAATTAACGGATAATGATATGAATAGGATTGGGACATTAATGGGAGAGGATTTGTATAATGAGGTTTTAAAATACATGAAAGAAAATAATGTAAAACTTGAACAGGAAATAGTAAGTTATTATTTGGTGAAGGATATAAATTATACAATCCCACCGCTATATTGATTTGATTTTTGAAAAGGATTTTGGACAAGACAAAGATTTATTTAAAATCTATTTTATGAATTATGGTGAGAATGAGGAACAAGTTTCTGATAAATACAAAAAAGGTAGAAATATATTATATGTAGCGATTACTAGAGCTATTAAAAATTTACGTGTATTGTATATTGATGATTTTGAAGAAATAAAAGATGGAATAAAAAAAGTTTTTGAAAAAGCATATCAATTTACAAATGAAATAGCGATAGAGGATTTTTAGTAATGGCAACGCAAAATTGGAGGCGATAGAATGACAAGTGATTTTATGAAAGAATTGCTTTCAAAAGATGAAAAAATAACAGTAGAGTACAAAACCTGTCAGTATGGTATTCAGGAAGATGTGTATGAAACAGTATGCTCTTTTTCTAACAGATATGGTGGGTATATTATCATGGGTGTAGAGGATGATGGTACCCCAATAGGTATTAATCCGAATATGGTTAAGGATATGAAAAAGAATTTTGTGAATCAGCTAAATAACCCGGATAAGATGTCACCAACATTATATCTTTCAATAGAGGATATTGTATATGAAGGGATGACGCTGTTATGGGTGTATGTTCCGCCAACATCTACTGTAGAAAAGTGTGCAAACAGGATCTATGACAGAAATGAAGATGGGGACATGGATATTACGGACTTTCCGATTCAGCTACAGAATATGTATAACAGAAAAAGCAACACATATGCGGAGCACAAGATATTCCCATATGTTACAATGGAAGATCTACGCATGGATTTGATGGATAAAGTAAGAAATCTTGCAAAGAGCAAAAATCCGGATCATCCTTGGTTGAAAATGTCGGATGAGGAAATATTGAAGAGTGCCGGATTATGGGAAAAAGATTTTTTCATCAGGTATTCAAGGATATAATCTTGCAGGTGTGTTATTGTTTGGCAAAGATGATGTGATAAGGTCTTGTTGTCCTGGATATATTACCGATGCATTATATAGGGTTGATAATCTGGATAGATATGATGATAGATTGCAGGTAACAACTAATTTAATAGAGGCATATGATTTTTTAATGGAATTTGTTGCAAAGCATACATCAGATAAATTTTGCTTAATCAACAATATTAGCACGAGTATTAGAGGTATTATTTCAAGAGAGGTTATTGGTAATATACTTGTGCATAGGGATTATTCAAGTGCATATCCAGCAAAGGTGATTATCGAAAAGGATTGGATGAGAACAGAAAATTGGTGTATTCCTAGACGCCATGGAAATATTATGAGTGATGAGTTTACTCCTTATCCAAAGAATCCTTTAATTCAGCAATTTTTTGCTAATATTGGTAGAACAGATACTATTGGTTCGGGAGTAAGAAATCTTTACAAGTATACACCGATGTATTCAGATGGTGGTAAGCCAGAGCTAATTGAAGATGATGTATTTAGAATTAATATACCATTAGACAGAATAGCTGCAGATGAAGCAACAGAACAGAAAACATTATCTGAAAGAGAACAGAAAATTTATAATATGATTTGCGAGAATCTGCATTTGTCAGTTGAACAGGTAATGGTAGAATTGGATATATCAAGATCAACAGTGTTTAGAGATTATGCGAAAATTAAGAAAGTAACAGGTGCCGTTTACGATAAAAAGACTTCAACATGGACATTGCAATGAGACAGTCTCAAGTTAGTCTCAACAAAGTCTCATAAATTCTGACACTTTATGAGACTGAAGAAAAATCTAAAAACGTGATAAAATCGGGACTTTTAGCGTGTTGGAAAAACTTAGTCTCAAGTCAGTCTCAACTTAGTCTCATTTTTAAAGTGAGATTATGAGACTGACTTGAGACTAAAAAAGATTAATGAATTTATATGATTTGTCGATTGGAGAAGATAAAATGAATCAATTTCTATCTATAGCATTAAAAACACATTTTGAAAGTCTGAAGGTTAGCGGCAAGGGAGAAAATTATTGGCAATGTTATCAAGCTTTTTTTAATTACTGTGATATATATGGAGATTGTGATCTTAAGGATTTGTTTAATAACAAATTATTAAGGCAGGATATAGTGCGCGCATGTGTGTTATATTATAATTCTAGCACAAAGGCACATAGAAAAGAGGCAGTTAATCGATTTTTGTCTGCAATCGATTTGTTCTATAAAAACTATATAAAAAAGATGGGTGGGATAGAATGTAGTGCACTTGAAGGTGGATGTAGGAACAATGAAATGATTGAAGATATTGAAAAATGTCTCAATACAAAATTAAAGCAAGAAATATATTGTCCGATAGATGATAAGATTGAAATTGAGATAATAAAAATTTGCAATAATCTAAAAAAGAGTGATTTTTATAAATTCGGTCAAAAGATATTATGCAACCTTCTCTTAAAATATGGATTTAAACTAAACTTATTAGTAAACTTAAAAAAGGATGATGTAAATGATATTGATGGAATTATTACAATTAGAAACAAAGATAATGTAATTAATCTAAGTGTGGATAAGTCAATGGTATCTGATATTAGACAATATAATATGGTATATAGATATCCTAATAGAGAATACTTTTTTTTGAATACAAAGGGAAATAAGATTACCTCTAGTTCGGCACTGGCTACGATACAAGAAAAATTAGAAGAAGTTAATAACATAAATACAACAACACTTGCACTAAAGGGCGTATCAAAACTTATTCAGAAAGGACTTACTCTAAGTGAGATAAAGTATCTTACGGGGTTTGAAACTAAGAAGATAGAGGATGTTTCTATGTGGTTGATGAATCAGGAAGATGTAGAAAGTGTTATAAATAGTAAGTTTAATTTATTTGATATATAATGGAATGTGAAATCATAAACAGAGTAAATAATAAGTAATGGGAATTAGAAATTCTTTTGAGAGATTATCAGATCGGCAGGGAAATTATATAGAATGTCTCAGTAGAGTATGTGTAATTTTGGAAGTAGGATACAAAGTCTGCATCAGAGAATTCGTGGAGTTTGAAAAGCAAATAAAAGAAGATAAACGTCATTTGGGAGTTTACTGTAGTAATGCCGAACCTGAACTATGATGTTCCTCAAGATTTTGAAGAAAATGAGATAATGTCCGAATTGGAAAGAACAAGAATGCAGATTATTTCGTGCTATCTCGATACAAATAATGAAATAAATAGTTCTAATGTAGTAAAATTATTGAAAGTGGAAATAAAGACGGCAAGTCGAAAAAGGATAAAAGATGAAAGTAAAATTAGAAGACATAATTGAGGCAATGGAATTTGCCAATATGGAAACAGAATATTATTATGATACCCACAATGAAAAAGTTCTGATGATTTTTGATGGAATGGTGGATGGTGAGGTCAATCCGGAACTTTTCGAAGATATTAAAGAGGGATTTGTCGAGGATTATATACCATTACCGGGACAATACGATATCAATGAGTATCGAATAATGGAAGAGTTTATATACGAACTTCCAGAGGGAAAGAATCAAGATGTATTGGCAAGGACAATTCAGGGAAGAGGTGCTTTTAGAAGATTTAAGGATAAATTGTATGACTTAAATCTGGAGAAACATTGGTACCAATATCGTGATGAAGCTTATGAAAAAATCGCAAGGCAATGGTGTGAAAGACATAAGATTGATATTGTAGAATAAAAGAAAGGGGCTGCTATGATACCCACAGAAGATATTATACCAATAGTGAAAAACACAATTGCGGCATCAATTAAATGTAACACCCATCGGGGATACATTGGTTGGAGCAGCTGTGATAATATTTGTATGGATATGCATGACTGCCTTGATATGTGTGCTGAAACCTTAGAAAAGCGTGGCTATATGGTTGCACTTGAGGCGGCTTCATACATTTTGGTATCTGGCGTTAAGTTAGCATCTCATGCGGATAGTAGTTCGGGAATGCTTACAGATGTTATCATGTGTACGTACGAACTGATAGACAAATGCACAAAAGAAATCGAAAAAAAAGACAAACAAATGCGGGATCAAGCACTTACATTAATTATAAAAGAGGCAAAAAAGAGTGCGTTTGATGGTTGGACTGACTGGCGTTATAACCTGCTGAAAAGTGGGATTTGCCTGTGTGATGAAAAGAGTGCAAAGAAACTTGAAAAGGTTTTGGATACTTTGTTGGAAATTTCGCGGGAGGATTATTTTCCAGAATACACGAAAAAAGAAGATTTGATTGTAAGATATCTTTTACATAGACATTTATATGGCAAAGAGAATACGCAGAAGGAGTTATATCAGAATATTCTGATAAATGAACTCCGTATTATAGCGATTAAGGATGCTATGGAAGAGAAGAATTATGATGAAGCAGAGAAGCTTTGTTTAGAGAAGGCAAATGCAGAAAATAAATGGCATTATCGTAGTGGTGATCCGGAAGATTGGAATAACATGCTATATGACATATATAAGACAGCAAACAACACGGAAAAGCAAATCGCACAGGCAAAAAAGCTGTTATTAATGGGAAATGAGAAGTTCTGGGGTGTTTTGAAACAGATTTACAAAGAGTGTGGTGCATGGAATGAGAATTACGAGAGTCTATTGGATGAATTAAAGGATAGCAAGCGAACTGTTTGCTACCGCAGTGTTCTTATTTCAGAAAATGAAAAGAAGAGATTACTTAAAGATGTAATGGAGAATCCGTATGATTTGTTTTATTATGGAAAATATTTGGTGAAGGAATATCCGGAGCAGATATATGAGTTGTGTTATAAGGAAATAAGTGAAAGCTGTGCTCAGGCAAAGGATAGACGAGAATATAAGAAGATAACGAAGAATATTGCACAGCTTATAAAATGGAAGGGTAATGATACCGCTAAGTCTTTAATTGAGGAATTGAAGCAGAGATATCCAAGAAAACCAGCATTGTTGGATGAATTGGAGAAGAAATTGTAATTCAAATAAAATACTGGAATTTTAACATAGCCTCACCAGTCTCAAAATATTCTTGAGACTGGTGAGACGTAGATGAGACTAACCCCAATAAAATGCTCTTTTAATTTTGGGAAAATCAATTAAATTCATTCATAGCATCCACATATTCCTGTAATCCATTAGGTTTGCAAGCCAATTCAGCATACAGCAGAGGATTTTCCTGTGCCAGTCGATATAGATACGCAATGTCATCAGGTGTGTTGAGCAAGACAGTGGAATTGCATTTTTCACAACTGATAGTAAGAGGCGTGCTGGTATATGTATCATTTATGGCACTAACAATAATGGAATCTGTATAGGGTTCATACATGCCAAACAGGTAACAAGGGTTATTTTGTTTCATGGTGTTCTCCTTCCCACAGATACTTAGCACCATCAAGCAGATCAATGATGGCTGTAAGCATATTGTTATAGTTGGTCTGTAGTTCTTTGATTTCATCGCTTGTAGGGAGATTGTTTAAAGCTTGATGTTCACAGCATTTGGTAAATGTTTTCTGCATTTCAAGTAATTGCAGATATAATGCATTAACAGTCTGTACAAGAGGATATATGGTTTCTTTCTTGCCGACAACGCAGATGCGGTTATAGATGCAGG
>OBXZ01000204.1_pt1 | contig 77612 bp, 80 predicted proteins | sample 1538171 | NCBI WGS metagenome assembly OBXZ01 (sample SAMEA2580161, study PRJEB22360) | human gut metagenome | biome: human gut; feature: human-associated habitat; material: faeces | place: Denmark | collected 2008/2010
AGTATAAAACCCGAATCCTGAAGTTTTCTATTTACACAAAATTGTGGACAGTGCCGAGTATGGGAACTCTGTTGGATTATTGAATAACTCATCAATATTCTCTTTCTTCAAAAGGTATTTGAAGCCCAAACGAGTGACCTTTAATTCACCTCGTTTAATGTATCCGTAAACGGTAGGTCGGGTTACTCCGAGATAGATTGCAGTCTCAGTAATTGTGAGAAATGGCTTGTCTTTGATTCTTTCAATGGGCTTTTCATCAATCTTCTTATTCACGAATTGATTATTAGCCTTGATAGCTTCGTCACGCTTTTTCTTTTTATAAAGAGCGTTGGCGCATTGTTTGGAACAACATGCCGTTGTTGTTTTCTGGGCGATAAACTCTTTACCACACCAAGCGCAAATTCGCTTAATTTTCAGGTTACTGCTCATTTTAATTCATCTTTATTTCTCCGTTATTACTGTAAATTCCCGTAAAACCGTGTAAAATGGCGTATAGTTTCTCTACTACCTTTCTACAGGATTTTCAGTCTTTAACAAGCGAGCAACAAATACGGTACAAAAATGAGCTAAAAAAGCCCTATAAACGATAACCATCGCTTATAAGGCTAAAAAGAAAGGCACTCAAAATGAACGTCTTAATAATCGTTGATGATATATGCTAATTGTTGGTAATCACCACTTACTTGCCGATGCAAAAGTGCTGAAAGATATTTTGCAGTACCATATCGTTAGTCACTTCTCCTGCAATATCGGAAATGAAAAAGATACATTCACGTATGTCTTGTGAAAGGAAATCCCCTGAAAGATGTGAGTCAAGTCCATTTTGTACTCTATGAATAGCATCTAAAGCTTTGCTTAAGGCTTCGTAATGTCTTACATTTGTTACGATGACATCATTTTGTGTTACTGTTGGCAAATGCGCAGCATTGATAAGCATTTTTTGTAATTCATTAGTGTTCTCTCTTCGTTTAGCTGAGATGTAAATATGCTCTGTAGATTCTTGTGGGAAATTCTCCAATAAAGCTGATAAATTACTTTTTTGTACATCTTCAATTAAATCAGCTTTATTGAATACTACGATCAAGTGCTTTCCTTCACAACGTGGGATAATCTTTTTTGATAACTGTTCAATTTGAGATGCGGCGTTTACAGAATCCACCATCCAGAGTACAATTTCTGCTTGATCTAACTTTTGGAAAGTACGTTCAATACCTAAACTTTCGATCTTGTCATTAGTTTCCCGGATTCCGGCAGTATCAATAAACCGGAAAGTAACTCCTCCAATACTAATAGTATCCTCAATAACATCGCGTGTTGTCCCATGAATATCACTGACGATAGCCTTATCTTCATTCAATAAAACATTCAATAAAGTAGACTTTCCCGCGTTCGTTTCACCGATAATTGCTACGGGAACACCACTTTTGATAGCATTACCCACATTAAAGGATTGTACTAGACGAGAAATGACTTGTTCTATCTCATCTGCTAACTTTTTTAATGCCGACCGATCTGCAAATTCAACATCCTCCTCGCTGAAATCCAATTCCAGCTCAATCATAGAAGTGAAGTTCAATAGCTTGTTGCGTAAATCAGTTAATTCTTTGCTGAAGCCACCCCTCATCTGACTCATGGCTAGCCGATGGGTAGCGGCAGATGAGGATGCGATTAAATCGGCAACGGCTTCTGCCTGACTTAAATCCATTTTTCCATTGAGAAATGCCCGCTGCGTATATTCTCCCGGTTGAGCCATGCGGCAACCCTTTTTGATCAGCAGTTGTAGCACCTGTTGAAGAATGTAAGAAGAACCATGACAAGTAATTTCCGTGCTATCTTCTCCCGTGTAGGAATGAGGCGTGCGAAAAAGGCTGACAAGTACTTCGTCGATAATTTCGTCTCCGTCGTATATACGTCCGAAAGTCAAAGAATATGGCTTTTGGTCACTAAACAATTTGTCCGGTTTTGCCGGTTTGAATATAAGGCTGGTGATGGAAATTGCTTCCGGACCGGAAACACGGATGCTTCCGATAGCACCGCCTTGAGCGGTAGCAATAGCACAGATAGTATCTTGGTTCATCATATTTCTTTTTGGAGACTGCAAAGATAATTGTTTCTGAGTAAAAAAGATAAGATTCTGTACAACTTGTACTTTATTTGTTTATATTTGCTGTGTGCGGTGATATGCCAAATGAAATAATATAATGCTTATGGAGCCAGACACAAATTTATATTCCCAAAGTGAGAATAGTGAAATCATACGGGAAAATTCACAGAAAATACTCTCTGTACTTGCTGCACACCAAATTGCTTTGTGGGAATATGATATATCTACAGGAAAGTGTTCCTTCACGGATGACTATTTTCGTACATTAGGCTTGAAAGAAGCTGGAATTGTTTTTAAAGATATCGATGACTTTTATCGCTTTGCCTATCCGGAGGATGTGAAGGCCTATCAAACTGCTTTTTCCAAGATGCTTGCATCGGATTCAAAAATATCACAGATTAAAGTACGTTGTGTGTAGGCAAGCATGGTGAAGTGATCTGGCTGGAAGATCATTTTCTGTCTTATAAGGGTACTCAGGACGGACGTCTTGCTGATAAATTATTGGCATATACGGTAAACGTCACTTCGCAATGTGAGAAAGAACAGCATATCAATCATCTGGAAGAGCACAATCGTAAGATAATAGAGGCGTTGCCAGAATTCATTTTTATTTTTGATGATAATTTTTTTATTACCGATGTGCTGATGACACCGGATACCGTTTTGCTTCATCCGGTGGAAGTGTTACGTGGTGTAGATGGGCGAGATATTTATTCTCCCGAAGTCAGTGATCTGTTTCTGTTAATATTCGGGAGTGCTTGCAAGATGGAAAATTAAAAGAAATAGAATACCCACTTGAAGTAGATGGAAGCCGAATTATTTTCAGGCACGTATCGCCCCCTTTGAAGGGAATAAGGTACTTGCTCTGATACACGATATCGGTGATCGGATTCGTCGTTCGCAAGAGTTGATCGAAGCTAAACGGCGGGCGGAAAAAGCTGACAAGATGAAGTCTGTCTTTTGGGCAAATATGAGTCATGAGATTTGTACTCCGTTGAATGCTATTGTCGGTTTTTCGGAGATAATTGCGGTGACAGAGAACGAAGAAGAAAAGCTGCAATATTTGGAGATCATTCAAAAGAATAGCAATTTACTGTTACAGTTGATTAATGATATTCTGGACTTGTCACGTATAGAATCCGGAAAATCGGAAATGCACTTCTAGCAGATTGAAATCTTCGGGCTGGTAGAGGAAGTGGAAAAAGTACATCAGTTGAAGATGAAAACAGATGTAGAATTGAAAGTTATCCGCCCGGAAGGAGAATATTGGACATCTACCGATCGTAACCGGGTGATGCAGGTACTTTTCAATTTTTTGTCGAATGCCATAAAGAGTTCGTGAAAAGCCGGATTTGATTCTGATGGATATCCGTATGCCGGTGATGGACGGTATTCAAGCTACTGAAAAGATACATACCATTTTCCTTTCCGTACCTATTAATTGCGGTTACGGCATACGCTTTTTATACGGAACAGCAACAAGCCATTCAAGCCGGATGCAATGCTGTGATCTCCAAGCCTTATTCTTTGGAAAAACTGAAAGAGACAATTGAATCTTATATCGGATAAACGATAAAAAGTCAGTGTCACCATCATAGCAGAATGGTGGCGCTGACTTTTTATATATTTATATTCTGTCAAGAACAGTCTTAATCAACGTATCAATGGTATTTTTATATCCGGTGTTGGCTTCCTTAATCAGTCGATTGGCAATCACCATACAGACAGTCATAGCTTTATGTCCCATCAGCCGACTGAGACCAGCCAAAGCCGAACTCTCCATTTCGAAATTGGTAATCTTGAATCCTTTATACTCAAATGCTTCGATTTTGTCGTTTTGTTTCGGATCTGCCAAAGGAACACGCAGCTCACGTCCTTGTGGACCGAAGAACCCTCCGGCGGCAATTGTAACGCCACGTACCATATCGTCTTGGGCAATCCGTTCAATCAGTTCCTCGCTTGCATCAATTACATAGGGAGCAGGAGCACACATATTTCCCATCCATCCCATGTGATTAAGAAAAGCACGCTCGAAAGGCAGATCACATACCTCATTGCGTCCGGCGTAGAAATTCAATAAACCGTCGAAGCCGATAGACTTCTGGGAACAAACGAATGTACCTACCGGAGTATTGGGTTGCAAACCGCCGCATGTACCGATGCGTACTAATTCCAATTGACGGAACTCATCCTTTTCTTCTCGTGTATTGAAATCAATATTAGCCAGTGCATCCAACTCATTCATGACAATATCGATGTTGTCACAACCTATTCCGGTGGAAACTACGGTGATTCGTTTTCCTTTATACGTACCTGTAACCGTCTTAAACTCGCGGCTTTCCACTTCGCATTCTTTATTTTCAAAGTGAGAAGCTACGAGTGCTACACGTCCCGGATCGCCTACCAAGATTACTTTATCTGCCAACCATTCAGGTTTTACGTGAAGGTGGAATACCGAACCGTCTTCGTTGATAATTAATTCAGAGGATGGAAAGTACTTTTTCATGCTATTAAAAGGCTTTAGTTTTACAATATGTTGTTGCTATAAAAATAAAAACACCGGAACCGGATTTAAGTTCAGAAGAAGACTCTTTCTTTTCCGTTAGGAAAGGGGAGTACATCTTGAGACTGAAATGAAATCAGATTCCGGTGTTTGTTGTAACTTATTTGCTCAAAGGCTGATTCCCTGCATTGCCTGCTGCCGGTTTGGCAATCGTTTCACGCATGGAGGTGTCAGCTTCGATATTCTTCATCCGGTAATAATCCATGATACCCAAATTACCGCTACGGAAAGCTTCTGCCATTGCTTTCGGAACTTCCGCTTCCGCTTCGATTACCTTTGCGCGTGCCTCTTGTGCTTTCGCTTTCATTTCCTGTTCGGAAGCTACAGCCATAGCACGGCGTTCTTCTGCTTTTGCCTGAGCGATATTCTTGTCTGCATTAGCCTGGTCAATCTGTAAAGCGGCACCAATATTCTTACCTATATCGATATCCGCGATATCAATAGATAGAATTTCGAAAGCAGTTCCAGCATCCAGTCCCTTACGGAGTACAAGTTTGGAGATAGAATCCGGATTTTCGAGTACCGATTTATGATTCTCGGAAGAACCGATTGATGAAACGATACCTTCACCTACACGGGCGAGGATTGTATCTTCTCCGGCACCGCCCACCAATTGACGAATGTTGGCACGTACCGTAACACGAGCTTTGGCAATCAACTGGATACCGTCTTTTGCGACAGCCGTTACCGGAGGAGTATCAATCACTTTCGGGTTAACGGACATCTGTACAGCTTCAAATACGTCACGTCCTGCCAAGTCAATAGCGGTAGCCATCTGAAAAGGCAGCTCAATATTCGCTTTTGATGCGGATACAAGCGCATGGACCACTTTTTCGACATGTCCACCGGCTAGATAGTGTGCTTCCAGTTCATCACGTGTGATGTTTTTCAAACCGGCCTTGTGAGCTTCGATCATGCCCGGTACGATGATATACGGCGGAACATTACGGATACGCATTAAAAATAATTGTATCAGCGAGATGTGTACTCCCGATACTTTGGCCGACAACCACAGGAAGAACGGCACGTAATGGAAAAATATTATCAGGAAGATAATACCTCCGGCTATCAGAAAGATAGGCAAATAGAAAGATGTTTCCATTGATAGTTTGTATTAAGTGAATATTATTTCTGTAAAAGAATAATTATTTTCTGTGTTTCTCAACCATAATTGTTCCGTCACTGATACGGTTGACGATAATCGGAGTCTTTTCGTCCAGAAAACCGTCCATCGACTTTACTTCCACAATGTTACCATTGATTTCCGCATAACCGATTTGTGCGAGGCGGGTAGTACTTATACCTGTATCACCTACTTTTACACTTTGTTCTGCGCTGCGGTCTACTTTCGAATCGATGTCTTTTTTCAAAGCCAGCTTATCCAGCATCTTTGAGCGCATAAACCAGATCAGTGAACCGATACAGGCAATAGCCGATATGCCCAAAGTGATAAATCCTCCCGCCATTCCAATATTTGCAAACGCATAATAGTTGGCATAGATAATGCATCCCAGTGCTGAGATTCCAGCCAGACTAATGCCGGGAATAACGAACAGTTCTACCAGGAACAGTATAACTGCGGTAATAATGAGAACGGCGATAATGAGTATATCCATAGTTCAGGGTTATTAATTATTTTGTTTTTTCTGCATTACGCACATTTATTTCGAGAGCTGCCAATTCCTCTGACATCTGCAATATCCGCTTTTCCAGGTCGAGGATAGCAGGAGCCATTCTCTCTTTTTCCTGTTTATTGCCGGTGGAATACTGTTGTCGCAAGTTGTTCAATTTTTCTTCCTGTTGCAGATAATCTTTTTCCATTTGTCGGTAACGCAGGAAAAGCTGTTTGGCTTTGGCGGACTTAAAGTCAGTCATCAGGTAATAAGTTGTATTATCGTCAATGACAAATTCAAAATCGACCTTTCGACGTTCTTTGGGCTTATGGCTGATAGCGGCTTCCAGACGTTGCAGGGCTTCTGCAACCGTTTGTTTATCTTTCCAGGTTTCTTTCAAAGAATGGATTTGTGCCAGCCGAATCATCTGCTCCCGATCCATCGCTTCGTAGTTGTAAGTCTGTTTTGAATTATTGGGAATGAATACATAGATACATACCTTTCCTTCCGGTTGGAAACGGTCGGAAGCGAACCAGCCTAGATTGTTATATTCGTCAATGACGTACATATAATCATTGTATGGAGAATTGAACGGCATACCCACGTTTTCCGGTACTAAATAAGTATCGGTATTGGTATTGTAACGGGTGACAAAAATATCATAACCTCCCAATCCTTCACCGTCACTGGCATAATAAATAGTCACACCATCTGCCATTACATAAGGATAGTTTGCGTTTCCTGCATCATTGATACTACCCGGCAGTGGTCGTCCGTTGCTCCATTCATTCTGCAACTTGTTTTTGGAAAGTATATCCAGACTACCTCTTTCACCCTTCTCGCTGTAATAGATTTTATTCCCGATTTCAGTTTCGTAGACAGTACCTTCGTGATCTCCTCCTGTTTGGAAGAACTCGTTGAAAGTAAACAGTTTTCCCGATTCCTCACTAATTTTATAAGCATTCAGAAACGTTGCTTTATCTACAACGAAACTGTCGATAATACAAACATCTTCAACACCTTTCAACATACGGAGATCAGCTTTGCTCTTTTCCAGTAGTTTCTCTGCTTCTTCGGTTGCTCTTTTACGCTTCTTCAAATCAGCGATATACTCTTCAAAATATTCTACTGCCTCTTCGAAACGATATGTTCCGTTATAAGCCTGTCCTAAATAAAGCTGTCCGCTAGCTACACGCTTCTTGACTGCCATTTCGAGAGGTTTCACCGCTTCTTCGGCTTCTCCGGTTTTCAGGCAGCACACGCCATACCAATAGTTGTAGTTTCCGTTGGACGGTTGAGATTTTACGTACCTTTTAAAGACAGGTTTGGCTTTCTCATATTCGCCTTTTGTGAACAAAGCGCGTGCCTGTTCCAATGTTTGCGCAGAAACTTCGCATAAGAAGAGACTACAAAATAGAAATAGAATATATTTTCCTTTCATCGTTTTTAGCATTTATGGGTGGCAGATTATTTAAAAGTATTGTTGCTTTTGGAAATCTGCCAACTAATCAATTGCTCAAAAGTACAAATTTATTAGAAATAAACCCTTTTTCAGAGATTCTATTATGTTAATTCTTCTTTAAATCATTCTTTTCGCTTACTTTTGCAGCCGATTTTTGAAGATATGACACAATTTACCGAAGAAGAGAAAGCCATTCGCCGCATTGAACGGCGGTTTAACAAAGGAGTGGTGCAATATGGGCTGATAGAAGAGGGGGATAGAATACTCATCGGACTATCGGGCGGGAAAGATTCGTTGGCGCTTGTAGAGCTGCTGGGAAAACGCGCACGTATCTACAAACCTCGCTTTTCTGTCATTGCAGTTCATGTGGTGATGACGAATATTCCTTATCAGAGTGATACGGAATACCTGAAAGCGCATTGCGAAGCGAATGGAGTGGCTTTTGTGCAATATGAAACTTCTTTTGATCCTTCTACAGACACCCGTAAATCTCCTTGCTTTCTTTGTTCTTGGAATCGCCGTAAAGCATTGTTTACGGTGGCCAAAGAACATGGCTGCAATAAGATTGCTTTAGGACACCACATGGACGACATTTTGGAAACTTTATTGATGAATATTACTTATCAAGGGGCATTCAGTACAATGCCGCCCCGATTGGTGATGAATAAATTCGATATGACGATTATCCGTCCGATGTGTCTGGTTCACGAGTCGGATTTAATAGAATTGGCAGCTTTGCATCATTATCTGAAGCAGATGAAGAACTGCCCTTATGAATCGCAATCCAGCCGTAGTGATATGAAAGGCATTTTACGGCAATTGGAAGCGATGAACCCGGAAGCGCGTTATAGCCTTTGGGGAAGTATGGCGAATATACAGGAAGATTTATTACCGAATAAAATTGATTGAGTTATGAAAGGATTCTATACTATTTTACTATTGATTGTGTCCAATATATTTATGACCTTTGCTTGGTACGGACATCTGAAAATGAGACAGGAATATAGTTGGTTTGCCGCTTTGCCCTTGATAGGAGTAATTACATTCAGTTGGGCAATCGCTTTTTTTGAATATTCATGTCAGATTCCAGCGAATCGCATTGGGTTTATAGGTAATGGTGGCCCTTTTTCATTGATGCAATTGAAAGTGATTCAGGAAGTTATCACTTTAATCATCTTCACATTGTTTACTACTGTGTTCTTTAAAGGAGATGCGTTGCATTGGAATCATTTAGCTGCATTTGTGTGTCTGATTGCGGCGGTGTATTTTGTGTTTATGAAATGAGTCCTTTTAAAAGAATAAGATTATAGGATAAGTGCTATACTTCGCTAGACTTATCCTATTTTCGTATTACTTGATAGATTTAAAAACCTTATCAATGCATCGCTTCTTCTGTTCCATGTTTGGATGAACATAGAGATTTAATGTAGTAGTGATATCTGAATGTCCAAGTATTACACTTACAGTTTTGTAGTCGCAATTGCTTTCAATGCAACGTGTGGCGAAACTGTGGCGCAGTCCGTGAAATTTTAGTGGGGGAATATTGAGTTGTTCCATCATTCGTTTGTAATAGTTACGATAGGTACGCGGTTCAGTTGGTTTCTCTTCATTAGTAAGTACATAGAACTTGCCATTTACGATTTTTTTTAACGGGCGTAGCATCTTTAATAATTCCTTGTTCATAGGAATGTCACGAATAGAATTCTGAGTTTTAGGTGTGCCGATAATGATTTCCGTATGTCTTTTTTCTCCGTCCAATATGTAAATTCGTTCAATCGTTTTCCGAATACATATTACTCCATTGATAATATCTATATCATCCCAAGTTAGTGCACAAATTTCACCGATTCTAATTCCTGTAGTCAGACAAATATAGATGCCTAAGTTGCGGAAAGTGAAGTGATTGCTTATATACTGTAGAATTGCTTTGTGATTAGCGATGTTGAGTACATTTAGTTGCTTGTTTTCCTGTGGTGTCGGGAATTTGATACACCAATCCTGATAGGACAATATACCAAGTTTTGCTCCAAACTTCATAACCATTTTTAGTACAATGAGTATATCCTTTACACTTTTTGCGCTTAGTCTTTGCTGAAGTTTCTGTAAGACAAACTCTTGTACTTCGTTTTCGAGTAACTCATACTTATCTCCAAATGTAGGAAGTATGTGATTTTCTAAGATTAGGGCATACGCTGAATATGTTGAACTTTTCACATATTTACGTTTGTCTTCTTTCCACATAATGGTAATTTCTTTAATCGTTTTCTTTGCTGTCATGCTTCATAATTTAAATAGATTAATATTCTTGTAAGATATTAATTAAAGAAATAAAGTCTCCAAAGATAACGAATAATATCCAAATATTTAGATGTAATGCTATTTTTTTATAGAAAGGTACATTTCTTGATCTCTTGTTTTACTTCGAAGTGAATAAATGTGAAAAATGGAGAAAAAAGAGAATGTTTTCTTTCATCTCCATTTTCGTTTAATGGTTTTGTAGAATTAACTGCGCATCCAGTTAGAACCACAATCACCGGAGCAGTCGCAACTGTTGATGCATACTTCCCAAGTTGTGTCTTTCAATTGTTCCATTGTCCTACCATATTTCTCATTGATGGCAGCAAGATTTGTTAATTTAAAGTTCATTTCTTTGAGTATTAATGATGATATATCCTGTTTATGGTAAGGATAATTAACCGTATTTTTTGTTGGATGCTTCCAAAAAGCAACTAAAAAACGGATTAGATTATAGAAATCTTTTGTTCCACAACTCTCTCGAGAAGAGTGCATAGCCCAACAAGGAATTGCCACTTTTACCCATCTCATTTCTGTCTGGGTCTGTAAAAAGGCGCTAATTGTTCTTCCTGTTCTGAAATCAGAGTGGGATGTTTCTTTTTGGAAAGGGATACCTGCCTGTTTACATAAGTCTTGAAATACTGCTGAGGATAAAGCAGTGGTAGCATAGTGCATATTGGCGTCATATTTAATCGTTATACCTTTGTTGATTACAGGTGAGCAAGTCGGATCTTCACATTCCCTATAATTGGGATGAGTAGCAAAAGATACGTTCAGCGATACGGTAAAAAAATTATGCAGCATTTTTATCATATCATCCTCGTCTCCGTTCATGCTTTAGTCAATACATTCCTAAAGAATGGAGTATCCGCCCCTCCTAATGCAGAATTTGTTTCTTCTTCCGCATCGAAGAAAGCTACCATGTTGCTTGCGTTGTTTTTTGCATTTGTTTCCATCAGGGCATGATGGGCTGCGTAAACCATCGTCCTATCATCCATGAAGTTGTCAATGCACGGATTTTTGTAATCATACACGTATAGGAATTACGTTTGTATATATCTCTGTTCGTAATAAATTTCCACCAGAATACGTAGGGCATACCGGTTCAAGTATCCAACCTTTGCATCGCGTATCCGACAGATAACGAGGGGAGGATAGATCGATGTTGTCCGTCTTTATATCTTTCTCTTTTTTTCCTTTGTTCATGAGAAGACCAGTCCTTAATAGCTCCATGTATGAGCGTACCGTTGGTTGTTGCGTAGCAGATATATTTGGTCGGCTATGTTTGCGCCCATAACCATTCGCAAATTTTTTTAATTTGCGGGATGTCATGAACGGTTCTTCGCTGTGAAATAGTATTTCGACATAGTCTATTCCTTCCTTTATGGCACGTTCAAAAGTCGATTTGATACCTGTTTGGTCTATGTCTATCGACATTACGGCTTTCCCTTTTATGTGCTCGTTGCAATAAATGCGGTTTAAATTGCGGGCTTCCGTCATATAAAGGGTATATGTGCATCTTTTGACCGCTTTTCCTTTCTTGTTTGTAAGTGTTATGTTTTCTATCAATGTCGTTACATCATCTATACGGTGATTCTGCATATATTCGAGTGCACCGGAGATTTCAAGTAGTTTGTCCCCTCTCTCCATCATAACTTTTAGATAGTTTTTTCCCTTCCGGACCATTCATGGTTTCGTTGAATAAAGACCGCATGGCTTTCTCGTCTTCGTCATTGTTTTCTTCTGGTGGATTGAAAGGGTTGACTGTAGTGTCTATCGGGACATGAGATGTAAGCGTTGTGCCATATTGGACAGTACTGTTATTCTTTTTGATAATGAGAAAATATATAAGCCAATAGGCTATCATTGCTACCCAACCGAGAAATAGCATGGCTATGCAACTGAGTACTTTTATCCGTTTGGATACCGGGATATTTTTCCATGCATGGATGGCTGTGAAAATATCCAATGCGACTAAAATGATGCCTAAAATCAGTAATACTCTGCCATGATGTATAATAAAAAGTGTCCCCGATTCGTTAATCAATCGGGGACACTTTTAGTGCATATTGCCCAATAAAAGCGTTTATGTATGTGTTTATTCTTGCTTCGCATCTTTTTTATTTCTTTTGAATAGGGCGAGAAGAAGTCAAATTCTAAAATAGTGGATATTCTAGCTAATGTGTCGGTGTCCACTGAATATTTATCGAATATTTTATATACGTTTGTTCTGCTGCATGACAGACGCTGGGTCAGCTACACAACAGTCCGTTGTCGTTTTTCCTTCCTTACTTGTGTAAGTCTGATGTGGAATATTTCTTTATGACCTTTACTTTATAGTTGAATGAGCGGTCATTTCACTTGCAATAAGGGTATTTGTTGCCTTATTCTTCCTACATTCTTGTGATAATACAGCATTGTTCTTTGGTTGGATATTAGTTATTTCTATGAGCTCACTATTGTGAGCTGAAAGGCTAACACTAGTGGATATATATGTCCATTGATGTTAGCTTATTTGTTCACATTAGTGAGCTCTTGTAAATATCAAGAGCTTTTACTGAGAATGTTAAGAAAGTATCTGTGGAATGACTATATGTTAAATGATGAGACACCTGAGAGCATAAGTGTAACCCTCAGGCTTGCTATCATAACTGAAAAGCCGATGAATAAAGGAATGCAGGTGATTTATGAGAGTATGAGGGTAAAATGCGCAAAACTTTTTTTAGTTGGCTTTTTCTTTCTCTTCTTCCTGCGGGATGCGGAAAGCTGTATAAAGTTCGAGTATGGCGGAAATTGTAAGACAAGCAATCCATTCGTTACCACGTGTTGTGAACATGAATGCTCCGGTGAGAATCAGGGCTAATGCTCCGAATATTTGTTGAATGCGTAAACGTTTCAAAGTTTTGCTTTTACCTTTGATGGGTGTGTTCACTTGTGCCAGTGCGATAAAACCGGCACCGACAGTGTATATGTAGGGAGCATACGCCCATCCGGTGATAAATACGGCAGCTCCGGCAAGAGCCATTATGGCGCCGACAACGAACAGTGCGGGTATTAATTGTTTCATTCTCTATTCTTCTTCAAAAACGTAAATATCTTCGTTGGGTTTCTTCATCAAGTACTTTTCGCGGGCTATCTGTTCGATTGCATCCGGATTGGTACTTATTTCGTTGAGGCGTTTCGTATTTTCTTCATAATCTGTGCGATACTTTTCTATTTCTTCTTTTAGCTGACTGATTTCGCGTTCATATCCGAGACGGCGCACCAAACTGTTCTCATCCAGAAAACCTATGATGACAGCGAATGCGACAATGGTAATAAGATACTTCCGTCTGCATATGAAATTCCAAATACTGATTAGCTTACTCATAACCTACCTTTATAAATATCCGCAAAGATAAAACTAATAACTTAAAAACTTATCTCTTCCGCTTTAAAACTTCTTTCTCTATCCCTTATTACTTATCACTTTTTTATGTACTTTTGCACTGAAAGCAAAAAATAAAGAAAAATAGAGGAATCCCGGATATGGAAAACTATATTGTATCAGCCCGTAAATATCGTCCGTCTACTTTCGAATCGGTGGTGGGACAACGGGCGCTGACCACTACGCTGAAAAATGCGATTGCTACTCAGAAACTTGCCCATGCTTATTTGTTCTGTGGGCCACGCGGAGTCGGAAAGACTACGTGCGCACGTATCTTTGCCAAAACCATTAACTGCATGACACCTACTGCTGATGGCGAAGCTTGCAATCAGTGTGAGTCTTGTGTGGCTTTTAATGAACAACGGTCGTACAATATCCATGAACTGGATGCTGCTTCCAATAATTCGGTGGACGATATCCGCCAATTGGTGGAGCAGGTGCGTATCCCGCCACAGATCGGTAAATATAAGGTATACATTATCGATGAGGTACATATGCTCTCCGCGTCTGCTTTCAATGCTTTTCTGAAAACGCTGGAAGAGCCTCCCCGTCATGCCATCTTTATTTTGGCTACAACGGAGAAACATAAGATTCTTCCGACCATTCTTTCCCGTTGCCAGATTTATGATTTCAACCGGATTAGCGTGGAAGATACTGTGAATCACCTTTCTTATGTCGCTTCAAAAGAAGGAATTACGGCAGAGCCGGAAGCATTGAATGTGATTGCCATGAAGGCGGACGGTGGTATGCGCGATGCTTTGTCTATTTTCGACCAGGTGGTAAGTTTTACCGGAGGTAATATCACATACAAGAGTGTAATTGATAATCTGAATGTACTTGATTACGAATATTATTTCCGTCTGACCGATTCTTTTCTTGAAAATAAGGTAAGTGATGCATTGTTACTTTTCAATGATGTGTTGAACAAAGGTTTTGACGGGAGTCATTTTATAACCGGTTTGTCTTCTCATTTCCGTGATTTGCTGGTAGCTAAAGATGCAGTGACATTGCCTTTGTTGGAAGTAGGAGCGAGCATACGCCAACGCTATCAGGAACAGGCACAGAAATGTCCGTTGCCTTTTTTGTATCGGGCGATGAAGCTCTGTAATGAGTGTGATTTGAATTATCGTGTCAGCAAAAATAAGCGTTTGCTGGTAGAACTGACCTTAATACAGGTTGCGCAGCTTACCATTGAGGGGGATGATGTGAGTGGTGGGCGTAGCCCTAAAAAGACTATAAAACCCGTATTCACCCAACCTGCCGCAGCACAGCAACCGCAGGTGACTTCTGCTGCTTCAGCGTCTCAGACTGCTGTTCATCAACAAACGCCTGTTCGTCAGCCGCAGACACCTGTGGCAGCGCAGGTGGTATCATCGTCTACATCATCATCTTCTTCTTCTTCTTCGAATTCCACTACTTCCGTTCCGTCTCAAAGTGCGGGAATTGCTCAGAGAGGGCAGGGAGAACGGAAGATTCCTGTCATGAAGATGTCCAGCCTGGGGGTATCTATCAAGAATCCGCAGCGTGATCAGGTTACTCAGAAAGAAATGATGCCACAGCCTGGTAAAGTACAACAGACTGTAGAAGAGGATTTTATCTTTAATGACCGTGATTTGAATTTTTATTGGCAGCAGTATGCCGGTCAGTTACCGAAAGAGGAAGATTCTCTTACGAAACGTATGCAGATGCTTCATCCGGTACTGCTCAATAACTCGACGACTTTTGAGGTAGTAGTGGACAATGAGATTGCTGCAAAGGATTTCAGAAATCTGATTCCTGAATTGCAGAATTATCTTCGTGTCCAGTTAAAGAATAGTAAAGTGGTGATGACAGTGCGGGTTAGTGAACCAACAGAAACGGTACGTCCTGTCGGCCGTGTAGAAAAGTTTCAGATGATGGCTCAAAAGAATCAGGCATTAATGCAGTTGAAAGACGAGTTCGGATTGGAATTGTACTAGTCCTTAATGGAGGGGTATAAAAATGAGCCACATTCGATTGATTATTGTTTGATAAGAAATCGGATGGGCTCTTGGTCTTAATGTAATCTGTTGTTCATGCGGTTTTCATATCCGTCTGAAGGCATTTTGTAAGGCATGACAATCCATAAGATAATATAGATGATTACACCAGCGAAAGCTGTGAAGAATGTGGCTAATACGTATACGATTCTTAATAAAGTTGGGTCCCATCCAAAATATTCGGCTATTCCGGCACATACACCTGCAATCATTCGATTGGAAGATCGGGTCAGTTTCTTTTCATTTTCCATATTTATTGTATAATTGTTTAGTATAAGTTTGTTACTTATCAGAGTTTACTTTATCTATTGTTTATGACTTTTATGGGGCTGAGTTCTTTCCATGCTCTAATCGATAAAAGTGCTTTGCGCAAAGATATAATAATTAGTTGGTATAATTCTATTTCTTATATTTTTCTTCTGCCTGATGCCCTCTATATAAATTCTATAAATAAATATGGGAGCGAGTTACTCATAGATGTTATTTTCGTATAAAGACTAATTCTGTGAGCGGAATTCATTGGGAGTACAACCCGTAACCCGTTTGAACATCCGGCTTAGATGCTGCGGATATTGGAATCCCAATCTGTAAGCAATTTCACTTGTAGTCTTGTCTGTTGCCAGCAAATCCTCTTTGGCGCGTTCGATCAGTTTATTTTGGATATATTCCGAGGCGGTTTGTCCCGTCTGTTTTCTAATCATATCTCCGAAATAGTTGGCTGATAGAAATACTTTGTCGGCAAAGTATTTAACGGTAGGTAATCCCTCTCGTAGTGGAGTCTCGTTGTCGAAATACTCATCCAGCAACCGCTCGAAACGGACGATGATGTCTTTGTTCACTTCTTCGCGTGTTGCGAACTGTCGTTCGTAGAAACGCATACAATAATCGAGCAGTAGTCCGATATTGGCACAAATTAACCGACGGCTGTGCTTGTCTATGTTGTGTTTCAGTTCTATTTCAATCTTATGCAGGCAATCCATCACGGTCTCCCGTTCCTCCTCTGAAAGGTGTAGTGCCTCACGGGTTTCGTAGGAAAAGAAAGAATAGTTCTTGATCTCCTGACCGAGTGCCGTGCCACGAATCAGATCGGGGTGGAACAGGATGCCATGAGCGTTTGGTTGGACATCTTTAATCATCTTTGTCTCTACTATTTGGCCTGGAGCAAAGCTGACAATCGTACCATCCTGATAGTCGTAACTCTGACGCCCATACATGATATTCCCGCAGTAGGTATCTTTCAGGTAAAGAGCATATACGCCGTAGTTGATTTTGCAATGTTCCGGCCATTGCGTTGCTTTTGACAGATCAACAACACTAACCAGCGGGTGTCGTGTTTCAAGTCCGAAAAGTTTGTTGTATTTATCTATCTCATCAAGTTTAATAACCTCTTCCATAATCCTTTCTTTAATTTTCTTTATCGCAAATATAACTTATTTCATTTGAATTATGTATGGCTTTATTACAGAATCGAGGATTTGGGTACAAATATCAGTAAATCATATACAAGTCTACTCATTTTATCGCAGTAAATTTGCAATCAGAAGTTTAACAATGAAAAAATAGCGATAAGTAAAACAGATTAATAAACAATAGATGATGATAAAAACAATTTTAAGTGTTCTGGCTTTATTCGTTATGCTGTCATGCAGCACAACAGTGAAAAAGAACACGGAACAGCCAAATATAACAGAAATGAACAAGAAAAACATCGGAAGCCTTTTGGCACTCTATCCGAAACTAATGACGGTTATCGGTGCGGAGGTCGAAGGAAAAGTAAACTGGCTCGTCGTCGGGCATACGGGGATTATCGGTCACGACCGTATACTCGTCAGCATGAGTAAACAACATTATACCAATCAGGGAATTAAGAAATTGAAGAAGTTCTCCATCAATCTTGTCAGTCGTGAGATGTTGCCAAAAGCCGATTATGTGGGAAGTGTGAGCGGTGCATCGGTCGATAAGTCGGACGTATTTGCCTATCATATCGGGGAAAATGGCACGCCCGTCATAGATGCATCTCCTTTGACTATGGAGTGCAATGTGGTGGATACCTACAAAACTGACGGCTTTGATAATTTCATCTGTGCCGTAGTTAATACCTACGCTGCTCCTGATGTGCTCGACAGCAACGGTAAACTTGACTACACCCGGCTGAAACCCGTACTGTTTGAATTTCCGACCTATTCCTATCTTGCAACAGGAGAGGTAATTGGCAAGTGTTTGAATCTGGATAAACAGCCTGGTATGTGTGCCAAATTACCTATGGCGGCTGACGGTATTGTGCGGCTATCGAAAATCGAGGTTTATCCGGAGTGTCTTGAAGAATATATGAAATATGCGACCGAAGTGGGTGAAGTCTCCTTGCGTACTGAACCGGGAGTGCTGACTATGTATGCCGTCAGCGAAAAAGAGAATCCTGGCAGGATAACTATTCTTGAAACTTACGCGAGTCAGGAGGCATATAAATCTCATATTGCATCGGAGCATTTTCAAAAGTACAAGCAAGGAACGCTGCACATGGTCAAGACTCTCGTACTTTCTGACCAAATGCCGCTTAACCCGGCAAACCGCATTAATAACTTCATTCAATAAACGAAATGATTATGAATAAACTCCTATTATTTTCAGTATTTAGTATTTTAACACTCAATGTTATGGCACAGGAAAAGATTGTACAGACGGCAGGACGCGACCAGTTAGGAACGTTTGCCCCCAAGTTTGCGGAACTCAATGACGATGTCCTCTTTGGAGAAGTTTGGAGCCGCACCGATAAACTCAGTCTGCGTGACCGCAGTTTAGTAACCATTACCTCTCTTATCAGTCAGGGAATCACGGACAATTCGCTCGTATATCATCTTCAGTCAGCAAAGAAGAACGGCATCACTCGTACGGAGATCGCAGAGATTATCACTCACATAGGTTTCTATGCAGGTTGGCCGAAGGCGTGGGCGGCGTTCAATTTGGCAAAAGGAGTATGGTCTGAAGATACTGCTGGTGAAGATGCCAAAGCAGCTTTCCAGCGTGAGATGATTTTCCCCATCGGGGAGCCTAATACAGCCTATGCGCAGTATTTTATTGGTAACAGCTATCTTGCTCCGGTTTCGCGCGAGCAGGTGAACATCTCTAACGTTACTTTTGAGCCGCGTTGCCGCAATAACTGGCATATCCACCGTGCGACGAAAGGTGGCGGGCAGATGCTTATCGGTGTAGCTGGTCGCGGCTGGTATCAGGAAGAAGGCAAACCGGCGGTGGAGATTCTGCCTGGCACGGTTATTCATATTCCTGCTAACGTGAAACACTGGCACGGAGCTGCTGCTGACAGTTGGTTTGCTCATTTGGCTTTCGAGGTTTCCGGCGAAAACACTTCCAATGAGTGGCTTGAATCAGTTACGGATGAAGAGTACGATAAACTCGAACGGACTAAGTAATGATTTTTGCCAATCCTGTTTTATCTTTTGAAAAGTAATAATATGACTACTGAGGAATTTAAGGAATATGTAAAGACGCGCAAGGCGCTCAATACAGAAGAAATACATCGTTTGATGGATGATATGAGCAATGAGGCAAGACGTATCACCTTTCAGCTGAATACAGCATATCATACACCGGACGAAGTGCGCCGATTACTCTCCGGGTTGTTCGGTTATCAGGTTCCGTCGTCGCTCCGTGTCTTTCCACCGTTTTATACGGATTTCGGTAAGAATATTGTCGTTGGTGAGGGTGTGTTTATTAATGCTTGTTGTCATTTTCAGGATCATGGTGGCGTGACTATTGGCGACGGTTGCCAAATCGGGCATAACGTTGTTTTTGCTACACTTAATCACGGGTTGGTTCCGAAAGACCGTAAAACGACTTATCCTGCACCTATTGTACTCGGTAGGAATGTATGGATAGGTTCTAACGCGACGATTCTTCAGGGAGTGACTATCGGTGATAATGCCGTTGTAGGTGCCGGAGCTGTGGTAACGAAAGATGTGGCAGCGAATACGGTTGTAGGTGGTGTTCCTGCACATTTTATCAAAGTAATAGAAGAATGAAAATGTCTGTGGGGTTACTCCATCGTGGCAATGTTTAAACTAATTAGTGATAAGAAATATTTAAAATTTAAATAAAATGAAACAGATTATATTCATATTTATGAGTCTCCTTTGCTTTAGCTGTTCATCAAAAGCGCAAAACCAGACAGCAGATGCCAATGTACGATCTGATAAGAAAATCCTAGTCGCCTACTTTTCCTGTACTGGAACTACAGAAAAAGTAGCTGATGTCATTGCAAAAACGGTTGGCGGCAAACTTTATAAGATAACTCCCGCTACAGCCTATACCTCGGCAGATCTCGACTGGAACAACAAAAGTAGTCGTAGCTCAATTGAAATGACGACTGAAAATTCACGTCCGGAATTGGGTGGAGATGTGCTTGATTTGAAAGATTATGATGTGGTATTTCTCGGTTACCCGATATGGTGGAATTTATGCCCGCGTCCGGTCAATACATTCCTTGAGAAATATGATTTTTCCGGTAAAACCGTTATTCCGTTCGCTACTTCCGGAGGAAGCTCGATAGCTAACAGTGTAAAACAGCTCAAGAAACTTTATCCCAAAATCGTATGGGGAGAAAGCCAGTTGCTGAACGGAAGTGGCAAGGAAGCGGGAGAGTGGGCAAGACAAGTAATCAGGTAACTGCATGGAAGAGCGTAGAATTACTGTCTGTTTCAAATCTATTCTATGAGATTGATGTAATGCTGTACGGCAAATGGCAGGTAAGTTGCTGGGGATCTCTTTATCTTGTTTCAAACAAATGGCGAGATAAGTAAAACAAAACACCCGATTTTACTTATGGGGGTAAAATCGGGTGTGTCTTTTGTAATTTGCTGATAATCAGTATCTATTGCGGTGCGTACGGGACTCGAACCCGTGACCCCATGCGTGACAGGCATGTATTCTAACCAACTGAACTAACGCACCAAAATTTTAATTGGATTAACTCATTTCTATTCTCTTTGCTTCTTAATGAAAGAAGCGGTGCGTACGGGACTCGAACCCGTGACCCCATGCGTGACAGGCATGTATTCTAACCAACTGAACTAACGCACCAGAATTTCAATTTATTAATCTGCATCTCTCTCGATTGCGGGTGCAAAGGTAGTTGTTTTTTGTAAACCTGCAAGCGTTTTGAGAAAAGATTTTTTCAATAAAAAAAGAGAAAAATGCTTAGTGTCTCATTTTGAGTGCTTTTGTAATGAAAAAAAATATTCGTTTTCCTTCAGATCGAATAGTAAGGAGAACCGATCTTTATAGTGATACTATTGCGATGAAATGCCGCCACTATCCGAAGGCAATGGTGTCACTATCCTAAAGTTGGACATTCTTTTCAAATAAAATGGCTCCCGATATCTTTCTATCTGTAAGAAATCACCGTTTTTATATCAACTTTCTGCTTGAATAATTCGTAATTTTGCAATAAATCGTTATTTTTGCGGACTAAAATTAAAAAGGTAGAAAAGATTCTGCCTGGAATCGTTAATTAGTAAAAAGAATGATGACAACAGCCAAACTGTTATTGCACTGTCCCGACAAACCGGGAATCCTAGCGGAAGTGACAGACTTTATTACGGTAAACAAAGGAAATATTATCTATCTGGATCAGTATGTAGATCATGTAGAGAACATCTTCTTCATGCGTATTGAATGGGAACTGAAAGATTTTCTGGTTCCACAGGAAAAAATTGAAGATTATTTCAGAACACTCTACGGGCAAAAATATGAAATGGATTTTCGTCTTTATTTCTCTGATGTAAAACCACGTATGGCTATTTTCGTATCCAAGCTGTCGCACTGTCTTTTCGATATGCTGGCCCGGTATACGGCAGGAGAGTGGAATGTAGAGATACCTCTTATTATAAGTAACCATCCGGATTTGCAGCACGTGGCAGAACGTTTCGGAATTCCTTTCTATCTGTTCCCTATCACCAAGGAGACGAAAGAAGAACAGGAGCGCAAAGAGATGGAACTGCTTGCCAAACATAAGATTACATTTATTGTATTGGCACGCTATATGCAGGTGATCTCCGAACAGATGATTAACGCTTATCCGAATAAGATTATCAATATTCATCACTCTTTCCTTCCCGCGTTTGTAGGGGCGAAGCCTTACCATGCAGCTTTCCAGAGAGGAGTAAAAATTATTGGTGCAACCAGTCATTATGTAACGACCGAGCTGGATGCCGGACCGATTATTGAACAGGATGTAGTGCGCATCACTCATAAAGACGCTATTGAAGACCTCGTAAATAAAGGAAAGGATTTGGAGAAAATCGTTCTTTCGCGTGCAGTGCAGAAGCACATCGAGCGCAAAGTCTTGACTTACAAAAATAAAACTGTAATATTTAGCTGATGAAAGTAGCAGTTGTAAAATACAATGCCGGCAATATTCGTTCTGTAGATTATGCCTTAAAGCGGTTAGGTGTAGAAGCGGTGATTACTGCTGATAAAGAAGAACTCCAATCGGCTGATAAAGTTATTTTTCCCGGAGTGGGAGAGGCGGAAACTACCATGAACCACTTGAAAGCTACGGGACTGGACGAACTGATAAAGAATCTCCGTCAACCTGTATTGGGAATTTGTCTCGGTATGCAGTTGATGTGCCGGTATTCCGAAGAAGGAGAAGTCGATTGTTTGAATATCTTCGATGTGGACGTAAAACGTTTTGTCCCGCAGAAACATGAGGATAAAGTGCCGCACATGGGATGGAACACCATTGGGCAAACGAATAGCAAATTGTTTGAAGGCTTCACCGAAGAGGAGTTTGTCTATTTTGTGCATAGCTTCTATGTGCCGACCTGCGACTTTACTGCTGCTATAACTGACTATATTCATCCGTTCAGTGCTGCGTTGCATAAAGATAACTTTTATGCTACCCAGTTCCATCCGGAGAAAAGCGGCAAGACAGGAGAGAAGATTCTGACAAATTTCTTGAACCTCTGCCGGTAACAGTATGGATGATGTGTCATGAAAAACATTTCGATGTTTGAAATAAATATTTAGTGAATCGTCAAATAGTAAATAAATAGATGATAGAAATTATTCCAGCCATTGATATTATTGATGGAAAGTGCGTACGTCTTTCCCAGGGAGATTATGATAGTAAAAAGGTATATAATGAGAACCCGGTGGAAGTAGCTAAAGAGTTTGAAGCGAACGGTGTTCGCAGGCTTCATGTGGTAGACTTGGACGGTGCTGCTTCTCATCATGTCGTTAACTATCGGGTGTTGGAACAGATTGCGACACGTACTTCTCTCGTTATAGATTTTGGCGGTGGAGTAAAGAGCGATGAAGATTTGAAAATTGCTTTTGAGAGCGGTGCGCAGATGGTAACCGGAGGAAGCATTGCGGTGAAAGACCCGGAATTATTCTGTCATTGGCTGGAAATATACGGCAGTGAGAAGATCATTTTGGGAGCAGATGTAAAAGATCATAAGATAGCCGTCAATGGTTGGAAAGACGAAAGCGCCTGTGAGCTTTTTCCGTTTCTGGAAAATTATATGGATAAAGGTATACGAAAAGTAATCTGTACGGATATTAGCTGTGATGGAATGCTGAGTGGTCCTTCTATCGATTTGTATAAAGAGATGTTGGCTAAATTCCCCGATCTCTATCTGATGGCCAGTGGCGGGGTAAGCAAGGTGGATGATATTGTTGCTTTGGATGAGGCCGGTGTTCCCGGAGTTATTTTCGGTAAGGCATTGTATGAAGGCCATATCACCTTACAAGATTTGAGAATCTTTTTATAATTCGCATATCAGAATATACCTTATATAATAAGGAGAAGTTATATAAGAGGATTTAATGTAATAAGAAAAATTTAAGAAGCAAGCTTAGGCATATAGATTGTAAATTGTTGAATAGTAAATAAAATAAGATTGTGTTAGCAAAAAGAATAGTACCTTGTCTGGATATAAAAGACGGACAAACCGTGAAAGGAACGAATTTTGTCAACTTGCGCCAAGCCGGTGATCCGGTGGAGTTGGGTCGTGCTTACAGTGAACAGGGAGCAGATGAACTTGTTTTCCTGGACATTACTGCAAGCCATGAGGGACGTAAGACTTTTACGGAATTGGTAAAACGGATTGCTGCTAATATCAATATCCCGTTTACCGTAGGGGGAGGAATCAATGAATTGAGTGATGTGGACCGTCTGCTGAATGCGGGAGCGGATAAGATTTCCATCAATTCTTCCGCTATCCGTAATCCCCGATTGGTTGATGAGATTGCAAAGAATTTCGGCTCACAGGTCTGTGTGTTGGCGGTAGATGCGAAACAGACCGAGAACGGTTGGAAATGTTACTTGAACGGAGGACGCATCGAAACGGATAAAGACCTGTTCGAGTGGACTAAGGAAGCGCAGGAACGCGGAGCGGGAGAGATACTCTTCACGAGTATGAATCATGATGGTGTGAAGACCGGCTATGCGAACGAAGCACTTGCCGTTTTGGCTGGACAGCTTTCTGTTCCTATCATTGCATCGGGTGGAGCAGGCAGTAAAGAACACTTCCGTGACGTCTTTTTGCAAGGAAAAGCAGATGCGGCATTGGCAGCCAGCGTTTTTCATTTCGGAGAAATTAAAATTCCCGATTTAAAATCGTATCTTTGCGGCGAAGGTATTATAATGCGTAAATAGTAAATTAAGATATTGAATAAAATGGAATTGGATTTCGAGAAAATGAATGGACTTGTTCCGGCTATCATACAAGACAATGAGACGCGCAAAGTCTTGATGTTGGGCTTCATGAATAAGGAAGCCTATGATAAAACGGTAGAAACCGGAAAAGTGACATTCTTTAGCCGTACAAAGAATCGTTTGTGGACAAAAGGCGAAGAAAGCGGTAATTTCCTTCATGTTGTTTCTATCAAGGCCGATTGCGACAATGATACGTTGCTCATCCAGGTTAATCCGGCAGGGCCTGTGTGCCATACAGGTACAGATACCTGTTGGGGCGAGAAGAATGAAGAACCTGTGATGTTCCTGAAAGCATTGCAAGACTTTATCGACAAACGTCACGAAGAAATGCCCGCAGGCTCTTATACAACCAGCCTGTTTGAGTCCGGAATCAATAAGATGGCGCAGAAAGTAGGTGAAGAAGCAGTCGAGACAGTGATCGAAGCAACCAACGGCACTGACGAACGCCTGATCTACGAAGGAGCCGACCTTATTTATCACATGATTGTATTGCTGACTTCAAAAGGCTATCGTATCGAAGATCTTGCTCGTGAATTGCAGGAAAGGCATAGCAGTACATGGAAGAAGCATTAAATAAATAAAAATTAATAATTAAAAATTAAAGCGGGAGTCGGCATGGATGACGGGGCGTTGATACGATATAAGAACGTAGAAATCCATCAACAGGAACTCTGTGTGCTGAGTGATGTAAATCTGGAATTGCACAAAGGAGAGTTTGTCTATCTGATCGGAAAAGTAGGTTCGGGAAAGACGAGTCTGCTCAAGACCCTTTATGGCGAACTGGATGTAATTGACGGTGAGGCTAAAGTACTGGATTATAATATGCGGTCTATCAAACGTAAGCATATCCCGCAATTGCGCCGCAAGTTAGGCATTGTATTCCAGGATTTTCAGTTACTGACGGACCGTACCGTTTACAATAACCTGGAATTTGTACTTCGTGCCACAGGCTGGAAGAACAAACAGGAAATCAAGGAACGTATTGAAGAAGTGCTCAATTTGGTAGGAATGTCCAATAAAGGATACAAGCTGCCGAACGAACTTTCCGGTGGCGAACAGCAGCGCATTGTGATTGCACGTGCCGTACTCAATTCTCCGTCCATCATCCTGGCGGATGAACCGACCGGAAACCTGGATACGGAAACGGGGAAATCGATTGTTGAATTGTTGCATAATATTTGCAGTTCCGGTTCATCCGTTGTGATGACCACGCACAATCTGCAATTATTGAAAGAATATCCGGGTCGGGTGTATCGTTGTGCCAACCATCAGATTGTAGATGTGACCGATGAATATATGCCCCGGCAGAGAACAATAGAAATAGATTTAAATATAGATAACTAAAACAGTAACGAAAATGAAAGTTTTAAAGTTTGGAGGAACTTCCGTAGGTTCTGCTCAGCGCATGAAGGAAGTAGCCAAATTGATTACCGATGGTGAACAGAAGATTGTTGTTCTTTCTGCTATGTCAGGAACAACAAACACATTGGTGGAAATTTCGGACTATCTGTATAAGAAGAATCCGGAGGGTGCCAACGAGATTATCAATAAGCTGGAAGCTAAATATAAACAGCACGTTGATGAGCTATTCGCAACTCAGGAATATAAACAGAAAGGTCTCGAAGTCATCAAGTCTCACTTCGACTACATCCGCTCCTATACGAAAGACCTTTTCACTTTGTTTGAAGAGAAAGTGGTTTTGGCGCAAGGAGAGCTGATCTCTACGGCAATGGTGAACTTCTACCTGCAGGAATGCGGTGCGAAGTCCGTACTGCTTCCGGCTTTGGAATTCATGCGTACTGATAAGAACGCGGAGCCGGACCCCGTATATATTAAGGAGAAGTTGCAGGCACAGCTCGAACTTTATCCGGATGTGGATATCTACATCACGCAAGGTTTCATCTGCCGCAATGCTTATGGTGAGATAGACAATCTGCAACGTGGCGGTAGCGATTATACGGCTTCTCTGATCGGAGCAGCGGTGAATGCTTCCGAAATTCAGATCTGGACAGACATTGACGGTATGCACAATAACGATCCGCGTATCGTTGACAAGACAGCTCCGGTACGTCAGCTACATTTCGAAGAAGCAGCCGAATTGGCTTATTTCGGTGCGAAGATTCTGCATCCTACCTGCATCCAGCCGGCTAAATATGCCAATATTCCTGTACGTTTGCTGAATACGATGGATCCGACCGCTCCCGGCACATTGATTTCCAATGATACAGAGAAAGGAAAAATCAAAGCAGTAGCCGCCAAAGATAACATTACTGCTATCAAGATCAAATCCAGCCGTATGTTATTGGCTCACGGTTTCTTGCGTAAGGTGTTCGAAATCTTCGAAAGTTATCAGACATCCATCGATATGATCTGTACGTCAGAAGTCGGTGTTTCTGTAACGATAGATAACACGAAACATCTTAATGAAATTCTGGATGACCTGAAGAAATATGGAACGGTAACCGTTGATAAAGAAATGTGTATCATCTGCGTTGTAGGTGACTTGGAATGGGAAAATGTCGGTTTTGAAGCCAAAGCGCTTGATGCGATGCGCGACATACCGGTGCGAATGATTTCATTCGGAGGAAGCAACTACAATATCTCCTTCCTCATTCGGGAGTGTGACAAGAAGGCGGCTTTACAGTCGTTGAGCGATATGCTTTTCAACGGCAAATAATTCCATCAATAATATGAGCGCTTTTACCGAACTGATAAAAGCGCTTTTTTTTAACCAACTAAACAAGTTTTTGAATTATGAAGGGAATATTTCCAATCGATAAATTCCGCACTTTGCAGACACCTTTCTATTATTACGATACCAAAGTGCTGCGTGATACATTGTCGGCTATTAACCATGAGGTTGCCAAATATCCTAATTATTCAGTACACTATGCTGTCAAAGCGAATGCCAATCCGAAGGTACTTGCCATCATCCGTGAAAGCGGAATGGGAGCCGACTGTGTGAGCGGTGGAGAGATCCGTGCCGCTATCCGTGCAGGATTCCCGGCCAATAAAGTCGTTTTTGCGGGAGTGGGTAAAGCAGACTGGGAAATCAATCTCGGATTAGAATATGGAATCTTCTGTTTTAATGTAGAATCTATTCCCGAGCTTGAAGTAATCAACGAGCTGGCAGCCGCTCAAAACAAAATAGCCAATGTCGCTTTCCGCATCAATCCGGATGTAGGCGCGCATACTCACGCCAATATCACTACCGGTCTTGCCGAAAATAAATTCGGTATCAGTATGCAGGATATGGATAAAGTGATAGACGTGGCTTTGGAAATGAAGAATATCAAGTTTATCGGCCTTCACTTCCACATCGGTTCGCAGATTCTCGATATGGGCGATTTCGTCGCTTTGTGCAATCGTGTCAATGAATTGCAGGACAAGTTGGAAGCGCGTCGGATTCTGGTAGAACATATAAATGTCGGTGGTGGTCTGGGGATAGATTACGGCCATCCCAACCGTCAGGCTATCCCGAACTTCAAAGATTATTTTGCCACCTATGCCGGACAACTGAAACTGCGTCCTTATCAAACACTTCATTTTGAATTGGGGCGTGCCGTCGTGGGGCAGTGCGGTACGTTGATATCTAAAGTGCTGTATGTGAAGCAAGGAGCCAAGAAGAAATTTGCCATCCTCGATGCAGGTATGACCGATTTGATCCGTCCGGCTTTGTATCAGGCATACCATAAGATGGAAAACCTGACTTCCGAAGAACCGATGGAAGCGTACGATGTAGTAGGTCCGATATGTGAGTCGTCCGATGTTTTCGGAAAGGCGATTGATCTGAACAAAGTCAAGCGTGGAGACCTGATAGCCCTTCGTTCTGCCGGTGCATACGGTGAAATAATGGCTTCCGGCTATAACTGTCGTGAGCTTCCGAAAGGATATACTTCCGACGAGCTGGTGTAAATAAAAAATAAACCGCTACAATCAAAGTGTGAATGTAGTTTAAAAATACGGGGTACATGGAACAATCTGAACTGAAATCTTGTTATTTTTGTAATGAGTTCAAAAAGAAACTACATTAACAACTTAATAAAAGATACGATTATGATTTCAGAAAAATTACAAAATGCAATTAACGAACAGATTACTGCTGAGATGTGGTCTGCTAACCTGTATTTGGCAATGTCTTTCTATTTCGAGAAAGAAGGTTTCAGTGGTTTTGCCCATTGGATGAAGAAGCAGTCTCAGGAAGAGATGGCACATGCTTATGCTATGGCAGATTATATTATCAAACGTGGAGGAACCGCTAAAGTTGATAAAATAGATATTGTTCCTAACGGTTGGGGTAGTCCGCTGGAAGTATTCGAGCACGTTTACAAACATGAATGCCATGTTTCTCAATTGGTAGACAAACTGGTAGACGTAGCTGCTGCTGAGAAGGACAAAGCAACACAGGATTTCTTGTGGGGATTCGTTCGCGAACAAGTAGAAGAAGAAGCTACAGTGCAAGGCATTGTTGACAAAATCAAGAAAGCCGGTGATACCGGAATTTTCTTTGTAGACTCACAATTGGGACAGCGTTAATAAGTTACACATACTTAATAAGCTACAAATAAAAGTTATGAAAGGGGATGTGTCAAAACTCCCCTTTTAGTTTATGAGGGTTTCGACACACCCTCTTTTTTGTTTACAGGTCATTTTCTGTCTTTATTCTTTCCTTTCTCCATCGTTCCCAGATAAATCTCCAGCGAACGGGTGGAAATCTGTATTTCGCGGAAAGACACGCCCAATGAAGCGATAAGCAACAGCAGAGCCACTCCGAATACATAGGCGGACAGCAGTTGCAGTCCGATATAAATGAAAAACATACTGACCACACAGAGAAACAGGCTCGCAATTCCCAGTCCTTGCATGGTGCGGGTCAGATTCAAACGTTTCCGTAAGTTCTCTATTTGTGCTACCGTGATATCCGTAGGATTCTCCATATAGCGGTCGCGTAACTGCCGCACAAGCTGTGCGTACGATAAGAAACGATTGGTGTAAGCCAATAAAATCAGTGAGACTGCCGAGAAAAGAAGGGCAGGAGTCGTGAGAGTCAATTCTTCCATATATAAATAAAAAAATCTTCCATTGTTATCTTGTCGGCACTTCTAATGCACCCCGATAATAACAATGGAAGACATAAAAAAGTTTTATTTCAATACGCCGAGTTCTTTACCCACTTTGATAAAGGCAGCGATACATTTGTCGAGATGAGCCTTCTCGTGTCCTGCAGAGATTTGCACACGGATACGCGCCTGTTCCTTCGGAACCACCGGATAATAGAATCCGGTCACGTAAATACCCTCTTCCTGCATACGTGCAGCATAAATCTGAGACAACTTCGCATCATACAGCATCACAGCGCATATCGCACTCTGCGTCGGTTTGATATCAAATCCGGCAGCGGTCATCTTGTCGCGGAAGTAATTCACGTTCTCTACGAGCTTGTCGTGCAGCGCATTGCTTTCTTTCAGCATTTTGAACACTTCAAGGCTGGCGCCGATAATGCCCGGAGCCAATGAATTAGAGAACAGATACGGACGGCTGCGTTGACGCAACAGGTCGATAATCTCTTTGCGGCCTGTCGTAAATCCTCCCAGCGCACCACCGAAAGCTTTGCCCAGCGTTCCGGTGTAGATATCCACGCGGCCGTGTGTCTTATACAATTCGCTGACCCCGTGACCGGTGGCGCCTACCACTCCTGCCGAGTGAGACTCGTCTACCATCACCAGCGCATCATATTTCTCGGCCAGATCGCAAATCTGATCCATCGGAGCTACATTGCCATCCATAGAGAACACACCGTCCGTCACGACAATACGGAAACGTTGCGCCTGCGCTTCTTGCAGACATCTTTCCAGATCCTTCATATCGGCATTGGCATAACGATAGCGTTTCGCTTTACACAGACGCACGCCGTCGATGATGGAAGCGTGGTTCAGCGAGTCCGAGATAATCGCATCCTCTTCGGTGAAGAGCGGTTCGAATACCCCGCCGTTCGCATCGAAGCAGGCAGCATATAGAATCGTGTCTTCTGTCTGGAAATAGTCGGAAATAGCCGCTTCCAGTTCTTTATGAATATCCTGTGTCCCACAGATAAAACGGACGGACGACATACCGTATCCGCGGCGATTCATCATCTCTTGGGAAGCCTTGATCAATCGGGGGTGATTGGACAGTCCCAAGTAATTGTTGGCACAGAAGTTCAGTACCTCTTTACCTTTTACTGTAATGGCAGCTTGCTGCGCACTCTCAATCAGGCGTTCTTCTTTGTAAAGTCCGGCCTCCTTGATTTCAGCCAATGTCTGGCTGAGGAATTCTTGCATTTTACCGTACATGGTGTTTATGTGATTAAGTTATATTGCAAAGGACACAATTTTTCTTGGAATAACAATGTCTTTTTGATTAAAATCTGAAAAAAAAGTGCTTACTTTGCGCACTATTTAAGCTTATTATTCTAAGTCAGAAAAAAAATGGAACACATTTTGATTATTGGAGCTACCGGACAGATCGGGTCCGAACTTACAATGGAGTTACGTAAACGCTATGGAAATACAAATGTTGTAGCAGGTTATATACCGGGTGCAGAACCTAAAGGAGAATTGAAAGAGTCCGGTCCTTCGGCAATTGCTGATGTGACGGATGCGCAGGCGGTGGCATCTGTGGTAAAAGAGTATCACATTGATACGATTTATAATTTGGCTGCCCTGTTGTCCGTAGTTGCCGAGTCGAAACCTAAATTGGCTTGGAAGATAGGTATTGATGGATTATGGAATGTGCTGGAAGTGGCACGTGAACAAGGATGCGCGGTGTTCACTCCCAGTTCTATCGGCTCGTTTGGTGCAAGTACGCCTCACACCAAGACGCCGCAAGACACGATCCAGCGTCCGCGTACCATGTATGGAGTCACGAAAGTAACGACAGAGTTGCTGAGCGACTACTATTTTAATAAATACGGTGTCGATACCCGTGCTGTCCGTTTTCCGGGCATTATTTCGAATGTGACCCCTCCGGGAGGAGGCACGACCGACTATGCTGTCGATATTTACTATTCGGCAGTGAAAGGAGAGAAGTTTGTGTGCCCCATTAAGCAAGGCACTTTGATGGATATGATGTATATGCCGGATGCGCTGAACGCGGCGATCACACTGATGGAAGCTGAGTCGGAAAGACTGATACACCGCAATGCTTTCAATATCGCTTCCATGAGTTTCGACCCGGAAACGATATACCAGGCAATCAAGAAGCACGTGCCGCAGTTTGAGATGGTTTATGAAATAGACCCCTTGAAGCAGCGCATAGCCGATAGCTGGCCCGACAGTCTGGACGACACCTGTGCTCGCGAAGAGTGGGGATGGAAGCCCGCCTACGATTTGGAAAGCATGACGGTGGATATGCTTGAAAAGTTACGAGAGAAATTAAAATAATGAAAAAACTAATTGCAGGGGTCATACTGCTCGGTATGCTGAGTTCCTGTGGAAACAAGAAAGCTAAGATTGACCCCTTCGCATCTATTACAAAAGAGGTGGATTCCATCCGGTACAAAACCGATTCAGTCCACCAGGAAGAATTGCCGGAAGAGCCGCAGCCTATACAGGCCGACGAGTCTTTCGACGATTTCATCTATAATTTTGCCTCCGACGACGTGTTGCAGCGTCAGCGTGTGAAGTTTCCGTTGCCCTACTACAATGGAGACAAGAAGCTGAACATCGACGAATACCGTTGGAAGCATGACGACTTATTTACCAAGCAGCATTACTATACGCTCCTGTTTGATAAAGAAGAAGATATGGATTTAGTAGGAGATACTGCGCTTACCTCTGTGCAAGTGGAGTGGATATTCGTGAAGACACGGATGATGAAAAAGTATTACTTTGAACGCATCAAAGGAGCGTGGATGCTGGAAGCCATCAATTTGCGTCCTATCGAGCAGGACGACAATGAGGACTTTGTGGAGTTCTTTGGCCGTTTTGCCGTCGACAGCCTTTTCCAGAGTCGGCGCATACGCGAACCGTTGATTTTTGTTACCTGCGATCCGGATGACGACTTCTCCATTTTGGAGACAACGCTCGACCGGGACCAATGGTTTGCCTTCAAACCGGAACTTCCTTCCGAACGTCTCTCCAATATCAACTACGGACAGAGAAACGATGATAACTCGACAACGAAGATTCTTGCGTTGAAAGGTATCGGCAACGGTTTCTCCAACATCCTGTACTTCCGTCGGAAAGCCGGAGGATGGGAGCTGTATAAGTTTGAAGACACCAGTATATAACTTTTTTAAACAGATAGATTATGCATTCTCTTTTGCCCTACAATACCTTCGGCATTGATGTCAGTGCCTCCCGTTTTCTGGAATACGCCTCAGTAGCGGAACTGAAGGAGTATATTGCGCAAGGTGCCGTTACGACACCTTTTTTGCATATTGGCGGCGGCAGCAATCTGCTGTTTACCAAAGACTACGACGGGCTGATACTGCATTCCCGCATCGGAGGTATCGAAGTGACGGCCGAAGACTCTCAGACCGTATCCCTGCGTGTCGGCGCGGGAGTTGTGTGGGATGATTTTGTAGCCTGTTGCGTGGAGCATGGATGGTATGGAGCGGAGAATCTTTCGTTGATTCCCGGTGAGGTGGGAGCGAGTGCCGTGCAAAATATCGGAGCCTACGGAGTGGAGGTGAAAGACCTGATAACGGCGGTAGAGACAGTGAACGTTCAAGGATACGGGCGTGTTTACTCTGTCGAAGAATGCGAGTATGCCTATCGCAGCAGCATTTTCAAGCGTCCTGAGAACAAATCCGTTTTTGTCACCTATGTCCGCTTCCGTCTTAGTAAAGAAGAACGGTACACGCTGGACTATGGAACGATTCGCCAGGAACTTGCAAAGTATCCTGCACCGACGTTGCCCATTGTCCGTAAAGTGATTATTGAGATTCGCGAAAGTAAACTGCCCGACCCGAAAGTGATGGGAAATGCAGGCAGTTTCTTTATGAACCCCATTGTGGCGAAAGAAAAGCTGGAAGCCTTGCAGCGGGACTATCCCCGCATACCTTACTATGAGCTTCCTGACGGGCGTGTGAAAATCCCTGCCGGATGGATGATCGACCAATGCGGATGGAAAGGAAAATCCTTAGGACCTGCCGCCGTCCACGATAAACAAGCATTGGTGCTGGTGAATCGGGGTGGAGCGAAAGGCAGTGACATTGTCGCACTCTCAGATGCGGTGCGAGCTTCAGTACGCGATAAATTCGGTATCGATATCCACCCGGAAGTAAACGTAATTTAATGAAGTATGAAGGTAAGAATCATTGGAAGTGGAACATCGACAGGAGTGCCCCAGATTGGTTGCACATGTGCAGTTTGTACTTCTGCCGATCCGAAAGATAACAGGTTGCGTGCCTCTGCCATTGTAGAGACGGAAGATGCGCGCATATTGATAGATTGCGGTCCCGACTTTCGGGAGCAAGTACTGCATCTCCCTTTCGAGAAGATAGACGGAGTGCTCATTACGCATGAGCATTACGATCATGTGGGCGGTCTGGACGATCTTCGTCCGTTCTGCCAGTTTGGTTCAGTTCCTATTTATGCGGAAGAATACGTAGCACGCGGATTGCGTTCGCGTATGCCCTATTGTTTTGTGGAACATTCGTATCCCGGTGTCCCTAATATTCCTTTGCAAGAGATTGTGGCGGGACAACCCTTTTACATAAACCATACCGAAGTGCTTCCCCTGCGTGTGATGCACGGGCGGTTGCCGATTTTCGGATACCGGATCGGAAAACTCGGTTATATCACCGATATGCTGACCATGCCCGAAGAATCCTATGAACAATTGGCAGGCGTGGATGTTCTGATTGTGAATGCACTCCGCATAGCCCCGCATCCTACACATCAGAATCTGGAGGCGGCTTTGGCGGTTGCGCGGCGCATTCAGGCAAAGAAGACATACTTTATACACATGAGTCATGATATGGGCTTGCATGCCGAAGCTGAACGGAGACTTCCGGAGAATATTCACCTGGCATTTGATGGATTGGAAATCCTTCTTTAATTACCGGTGATTTTTTAGCAAAAGTTTTGTTTTCTTTGTAGAAATTATTATTTTTGCACCGAGCAGATAAACAGCAAATATTATGAAACTTCGTACGATAGTGAAAATAGCGGTCACTTCTTCTGTTGTACTTCTGTGCGCAGGTTTCGTCATGTACTCTTTTTTCAGGCTGTCGGCGGCTGACGGACAGAGAAATTTCAATCTTTACGAGCTGGTTCCCGCCACTACTTCGGCAGTGTTTGCTACCGATGATGTGCTTGAGTTTGTGACTGAAACCGATAATCTGACTTGCAGCAAAGAACGGCAATACCTGTATGTATCCAAGCTGTTTTCCTACTTAAAACATTCCCTGTACGAACTTTCCGAAGATAGTCCCCACGGATTGAGTCGGCAAATGAATCAAATGCTGATAAGTTTCCATGCTCCGGACAGCGAACGCGACCAAGTGCTCTATTGCAGATTGGGAGAAGGTGATAAAGAGTTGATAGACAGATTCGTGCAAAAATACATTTCATCACTCTATCCGCCGAAAACCTTCGATTACAAAGGAGAAAAGATAATAATCTACCCGATGGCGGACGGTGATTTCCTCGCTTGCTATCTCACGTCCGATTTCATGGCGTTGAGCTTCCAGAAAAAACTGATAGAAGAAGTCATTGATACCTACAAGAAGGGAGATTCTCTGGCGGATGATCCTGCTTTCATGCAGATAAACGCACCGAAAAAAAGCAGAGCGGTCGCTACCATTTATACCCGTGTGAACGGCATGATAGGGTGGACGGAGTTTGACATGAAGATGAAGGACGATTATGTCTATTTTACAGGTGTCAGTCATGATCCGGATACCTGTATCGCCTTTATCAACCAGCTTCGGCAACAAGAATCTGTCAAAGGATTTCCGGGTGAAGTGTTGCCTTCCACCACTTTCTATTTTAGCAAACAAAGTGTCACGGACTGGAACTCTCTGCTTGCCTATGGCGACAGTCGTGAATATATACCGGCAGGGGTGGACGATGATAGCGGAATGCAGGAAAGAAACCGTGAAATCTCGCGTTATCTGATGGAAAACACCGGGCATGATTTGGTGACCTGTCTTTTCCAACGGGAAGATACATTGCGGGACGCGGCGTCTGTGCTGAGTCTTTCTGTGCCCGATGTGACGGAGGCTGAGAGGATGATGCGCTCCCTGACAAATACGGCATCCGCTGTAGAAAGGCATAAGAATCCCCGTATAACTTTTTGTTATACTGCGGATAAAGCCTATCCTGTCTACCGACTGCCTCAGACAACGTTGTTTACGCAACTTTCTAGTTTCGTGGAGCCGGCTTCGGAGCTGTACGCTGCCTTTTATGCCGGTCGTTTATTATTAGCACCGGACGAAGACAGTCTGTCGGACTATATACTCCGGTTGGATAAAGGCGAAGTGCTTGACAGTGCTGTTACCTATAAAGCGGGGATGAGTAACCTGTCCGATTCTTATCATTTTATGCTGATGGCAGATTTCGAACACCTCTTCCGGCAAGTGGAAAAACAGGTCTGTTTCGTGCCCGATTTCTTTGTGCGCAATGCGGAATTTTTTCGCAATTTCATACTTTTTGCTCAGTTTACTTGTGCTGATGAAGTGGCATATCCCACCATCGTTTTGAAGTATAAAGCCGACTAAAGACAAGCTGGAAAAATCATTTCGGGTTGATTGGAAAAAGATTTCCGAACGGAGAAAAACCGGATTTGAAAAGAGGAAAAACAGGTGAAAAAACTACCTGCGAAAAAACACTGTTTTTGCAAAAACTAAAAGCGCTGAAACGCCTTCTGGCAGGGCGCAAAAACCCAACCATAACCCAACCATAACCCAAGAGAAGAGAAAAGAAGAGATTAGAAGAGAATAGAAATACTATCAGCGATAGTATTTCTGGGTTTTGGTTGCCGACGTTATTGCTGACCTTTTTTCACCTGTGGGCTTATTCCCCTGAGCCCGTGTCCGGGTGTTGTTCATCTGTGGGCTGAGAAGTGTTTACCTGTGGGCGGAATCTTTACAAAGTGCGGGCATAAAAAACTCCCGGCAGAAATCAAATTCACCGGGAGTTTTTCAGTGCGTATCGTTACGCCTTGATTTTTTTTGTTTAGAAAGGCAGATCGTCTTTCGCGTCGCCCAGAGTAAATTCCGGAGTAGCGGACGGAGCCGGAGGAGGAACGGGAGCACCCGGAGCCATTGGAGCGCCTGCGCCTACACGTTCGACTTTCCATGCACGGATACTGTTGAACCAACGGTCCTGCCATTGACGGGCGTCAATATCAAATGATACGGTCAGTTCTTCGCCCATCTGAATATTGAACTGCTCGATTTTGTCCGCGCCGAATACGTCGAAACACATTTTACGCGGATATTGGTCGTGATTTTCGATAACGAACTCTTGCGATTTCCACTCGTTGCCGCTTGTTCTTGATACTCCACCTCTCGGAGGGAGAATAGCGATGATTTTTCCTGTAAATTCCATTGCGATTAATTTAAATTCTGCGGCGAAGTTACGACTTTTTAGGAATATCCCTCACACAAAGACTGTTTTTTCTTTTGTTTTATTGGGCTGCCCGAATCTTTTTTCGTAACTTTGTGCGTTAGAATATTTAAAACTTAAATACACGAAAATATATGAAATTTATCGTTTCAAGTACTGCTCTTTCTAGCCATTTACAGGCTATAAGCCGCGTGATCAATTCGAAAAACGCATTGCCTATCCTCGATTGTTTTCTCTTCGAACTGGAAGATGGAACATTGTCTGTCACCGTATCCGACAGCGAGACAACGATGGTTACTACCGTAGAAGTGAATGACAGCGATACGAACGGACGTTTTGCCGTAGTGGCGAAAACGTTGCTGGATGCACTGAAAGAGATTCCGGAACAGCCATTGACGTTTGATGTCAACCCGGACAATTATGAAATTACGGTGCAGTATCAGAACGGAAAATATAGTCTGATGGGACAGAATGCGGACGAATTCCCTCAGTCGGCTACATTGGGAGACAATGCAGTTCGCGTGGAGATGGAAGCGGAAGTGCTTCTGGGAGGTATCAACCGCTCGGTATTCGCAACTGCCGACGACGAACTCCGTCCGGTGATGAACGGTATTTATTTTGATATTACGACAGAAGACATCACGATGGTCGCATCGGACGGTCATAAGCTGGTGCGTTGCAAGACATTGGCGGCTAAAGGCAACGAGCGTGCGGCGTTCATCCTGCCGAAGAAACCGGCTACGCTGCTCAAGAATCTTCTGCCGAAAGAACAGGGCATGGTGACAATCGAATTCGATGAACGCAACGCCGTGTTCATGCTCGAAAGCTATCGCATGGTTTGCCGTCTGATCGAAGGGCGTTATCCGAACTACAACTCGGTAATTCCTCAAAATAACCCTCACAAGTTGACCGTAGACCGCCAGCAGCTGATGGGAGCTTTGCGCCGTGTGTCTATCTTCTCCTCGCAGGCAAGCAGCTTGATTAAACTCCGTATGCAGGAAAACCAGATTGTCATTTCCGCACAGGACATCGACTTCTCCACCTCTGCCGAAGAAACACAGGTGTGCCAATATGCGGGAGCTGCCATGAGTATCGGATTCAAATCTACGTTCCTGATCGACATCCTGAACAACATTTCCGCAGACGAAGTTATTATCGAATTGGCCGATCCCTCACGAGCCGGAGTAATCATTCCCGTAGAGCAGGAAGAGAACGAAGACTTGCTGATGTTGCTGATGCCGATGATGTTGAATGATTAATTATTCACCACAGAGGGCACAGAGGACACGGAGGAAAATTTTGAATATTTATTAAACAACCCTCCGTGTCCTCTGTGTCCTCTGTGGTGAAACGAAAAAATAACCAGAAATGAAATTAAATTTGAAAAATCCCATCGTCTTTTTCGATCTTGAGACGACCGGAACCAATATCAACACAGACCGTATTGTTGAAATCTGTTATTTGAAAGTTTATCCGAACGGGAATGAGGAATCCAAGACTTTGCGTATCAATCCGGAGATGCATATTCCCGAAGCCTCTTCCGCCGTGCATGGCATTTACGATGCGGACGTAGCGGATTGCCCTACTTTCAAGGAAGTGGCAAAGAACATTGCCCGTGACATTGAAGGATGCGATTTGGCAGGATTCAACTCCAACCGTTTCGACATTCCTGTGCTGGCGGAAGAATTTCTGCGTGCGGGAGTGGATATCGACATGACGAAGCGCAAATTTGTGGACGTGCAGGTGATTTTCCACAAAATGGAGCAACGCACCCTTTCGGCAGCCTACAAATTCTACTGCGAAAAGAATCTGGAGGACGCGCATACGGCGGAGGCGGACACACGTGCCACTTATGAGGTGCTGAAAGCGCAGCTCGACCGCTATGACGAGTTGCAGAACGATATTGCGTTTTTGGCGGACTACTCCAGCTATTCCAAGAATGTAGACTTTGCCGGTCGCATGGTCTATGATGATAATGGAGTGGAAGTGTTCAACTTCGGAAAGTACAAAGGAATGTCTGTAGCTGAGGTCTTGAAGAAAGATCCCGGATATTACAGTTGGATTTTGAACAGTGATTTCACGCTGAATACGAAAGCAGTATTGACAAAAATCCGTCTGCGTGAAATGAGCAATCTGATAACGAAATAATGCTAAAAGGAAAAAAGATAATTCTTGGAATTACCGGCAGTATTGCCGCGTACAAGGCTTGCTACATCATTCGTGGGCTTATCAGGCAGGGAGCGGAAGTGCAGGTCGTGATTACTCCGGCGGGAAAAGAATTTATTACTCCCATCACTCTTTCGGCGTTGACCAGCAAGCCGGTCATCAGCGAGTTCTTTGCACAGCGCGACGGAACGTGGAACAGCCACGTAGACTTGGGGCTGTGGGCGGATGCCATGTTGATTGCTCCCGCCACCGCCTCTACCATCGGCAAGATGGCAAACGGGATAGCCGACAATATGCTGATTACAACCTATCTTTCGGCCAAAGCTCCGGTGTTTGTCGCTCCGGCAATGGATCTCGATATGTATGCGCATCCTTCTACCCAGAAGAATCTGGATATTCTCCGTTCGTTCGGCAATCATATCATCGAGCCGGGCACGGGAGAGCTTGCCAGCCACTTGGTGGGGAAGGGAAGGATGGAAGAACCGGAAAATATCATCCGGGTATTGGACGAGTTTTTTGCCGCAAACGGTGAGTTGAAAGGAAAGAAGGTCATGATTACAGCCGGACCGACGTACGAGAAGATTGATCCCGTCCGTTTCATCGGCAACTATTCTTCCGGAAAGATGGGATTTGCTTTGGCGGAAGAATGCGCCCGTCGTGGTGCGGAGGTGACGTTGATTGCGGGTCCTGTGCAACTGGAAACGCGGCACTCCCGTATTCGCCGGATCGATGTGGAATCGGCGGAGGAAATGTATGCGGCTTCGCAAGCGTGTTTCTTCGATTCCGACGCAGCCATACTGTGTGCCGCAGTAGCTGATTTCCGTCCGGAAATGGTGGCCGACAAGAAGATCAAGCGCGAGAAAGAAGAAGAGCTGACGCTGCATCTTCGGGCAACCAAAGATATTGCCGCCAGTCTGGGGGCTGTCAAAAGAAAAGACCAGTTGTTGGTAGGCTTTGCCCTCGAAACGAACAACGAGCAGCAGAATGCCGAAGGAAAACTCGAACGGAAGAATTTCGATTTTATCGTGCTCAACTCTCTGAACGACGCGGGAGCCGGTTTCCGTCATGATACCAACAAAATCAGTATCATCGACCGGAAAGGCCGTACCGACTATCCGCTCAAGTCGAAGACAGAAGTGGCACGGGATATCATCGACCGCCTGTCTGATGAATTAAAACACTTAACTCTCAACTCTTAACTCTCAACTCTCAACTTATTCAAATGTTACGTTCACTATACATTCAGAATTACGCATTGATAGAGAAACTGGATATTAGTTTCGACACCGGCTTTTCCGTTATTACAGGTGAGACGGGAGCCGGGAAATCAATTATTCTGGGAGCCATCGGGCTGCTGCTCGGACAGCGTGCCGATGTAAAGTCAATTCGTCGCGGAGCTTCTAAATGTATCATAGAAGCTCGTTTTGATATATCGGCTTATGGGATGCGCCCGTTTTTTGAAGACAATGAGCTGGAATATGATGAAGAGTGCATTTTGCGTCGTGAAGTGCAGGCGTCCGGTAAGAGTCGGGCGTTTATCAATGATACGCCCGCTTCGTTGGCGCAGGTGAAGGAGTTGGGAGAGCGGTTGATTGACGTGCACTCACAGCATCAGAACCTGTTGCTCAACAAGGAAGGCTTTCAGTTGAATGTGCTTGATATTCTGGCGCATAACGACACTGCGTTGGAGAAATACCACACCTGTTATGCCGGATGGAAACAGACGGAACGCGAATTGGCGGACTTAGTCTCGCTTGCCGAGAAAAGCCGTTCGGACGAAGATTACATCCGTTTCCAGTTGGAGCAACTCGAAGAAGCCCGTCTTGTGGAAGGAGAGCAGGAGGAGTTGGAACAGGAAGCTGAAATACTGAGTCATGCGGAGGAAATCAAGGCAGGGCTTTACCGGGTGGAGCAGGTGTTCGCCTCAGACGAAGGCGGACTGCTTTCTTATCTGAAGGACAATCTGAACACGCTGAACAATCTGCAAAAAGTCTACCAGCCTGCCAAAGAACTGGCGGAACGTATGGAGAGCGCTTATATCGAACTGAAAGATATCGCGCATGAAATCTCTTCGCAGGGTGAATCGGTGGAGTTCAACCCGGCACGGCTGGAGGAAGTGAACGAGCGTCTGAACTTGATTTATTCCTTGCAGCAGAAACATCGGGTACAGACGCTTGATGAGTTGCTGGCTTTGACGGAAGAATACCGTGTCAAACTGTCCGACATCACTTCATACGATGAACGGATTGCCGAATGGACCGCCCGCAAGGAGGAACAGTTCAAACAGGTGAAGCAGCAGGCTGCCTTGCTGACCAAAGCCCGCGTCAAGGCTGCCCGTGAGGTGGAAAAACAGTTGGCCACCCGCCTGATTCCGTTGGGAATGCCGAATGTCCGTTTCCAGGTGGAGATGGGATTGAAGAAAGAACCCGGATTGCAGGGAGAAGATACGGTCAGCTTCTTGTTTTCCGCCAACAAGAACGGTACATTGCAGAATATTTCTTCTGTGGCTTCGGGGGGTGAGATAGCTCGTGTCATGCTTTCCATCAAAGCTATGATTGCGGGAGCCGTGAAGTTGCCGACCATCGTGTTTGACGAGATAGATACCGGAGTTTCCGGTGAGATAGCCGACCGCATGGCGGATATGATGCAGGAGATGGGCGAGCAGAACCGTCAGGTGATCAGCATTACCCACCTGCCGCAGATTGCCGCTCGTGGACGGGCGCATTATAAGGTGTACAAGAAAGATAGCGATACGGAAACCAACAGCCATATCCGCCGTCTTACTGATGAGGAGCGGGTGGAGGAGATAGCCCATATGTTGAGTGGTGCCACTTTGACCGAAGCCGCGCTCAGCAACGCTAAGGCGCTGTTGAACAGCGATTAGCGGTGTGTCATTGCCGTTACGGTAATGTATAAATAGTAATTCGTAAATATAGTACAATAGTAAATAAATAAGATGCTTGACAAAAGTGAAATGATTTTCGGCGTTCGTGCCGTGATAGAGGCCATTCAGGCTGGAAAAGAAATAGATAAAATCCTCGTGAAGAAAGATATTCAGAGTGATCTTTCCAAAGAGCTTTTTGCAGCTTTGAAAGGTACGCTGATACCCGTTCAGCGTGTTCCGGTGGAGCGTATCAACCGTATCACCCGGAAGAATCATCAGGGTGTGATCGCTTTCATTTCTTCCGTGACTTATCAGAAGACGGAGGATCTTGTTCCTTTCCTGTTTGAGCAAGGCAAGAATCCGTTTTTTGTAATGTTGGACGGAGTGACTGATGTCCGCAATTTCGGCGCGATTGCCCGTACTTGCGAATGTGCCGCCGTAGATGCGGTGATTATTCCCGCGCGTGGCAGCGCGTCGGTAAATGCCGATGCGGTGAAAACATCGGCGGGAGCGTTGCATACGCTTCCCGTATGTCGTGAACAGAGCTTGCGCTCGACGCTTCAGTATCTGAAAGACAGTGGCTTCCGTATTGTGGCGGCTACCGAAAAGGGAGATTACGATTATACGAAAGCTGATTATACGGGACCGTTGTGTATCATTATGGGAGCGGAGGATACAGGGGTGTCATACGATAACCTGGCGCTCTGCGACGAATGGGTGAAGATACCGATGCTGGGCACTATCGAGTCATTGAATGTCTCCGTAGCTGCGGGTATCTTGATTTACGAGGCGGTGAAACAAAGAAACAATGAGTAATATTATGAAGAAGATTTTAATTCTACCTTTGGCGCTTTTCTTTCTGGTGCAGGGAAGCATGGCGCAGACCCCTAAATGGGTAGAGAAGGCGAAACGTGCGGTCTTCTCGGTCGTGACCTACGATAAGAATGATAAAATGCTGAATACCGGTAACGGATTTTTTGTCTCCGAAGACGGACTGGCATTATCCGATTTTTCTCTTTTCAAGGGAGCGGAGCGTGCGGTGGTCGTGACGGCGGACGGTAAGCAAATGCCGGTCAGCCGGATATTGGGAGCGAATGATATGTATGATGTCATAAAGTTCCGTGTAGGAATTACTGAAAAGAAAGTGCCTGCGCTGGTGGTGGCGACTGCTGCTCCGGCAGTGGGAAGTGATGCGTGGATGCTTCCTTATTCCACGCAGAAGAGTATCGCCTGCGTTTCCGGCAAGGTGAAGGAGGTATCCAAAGTGGCGGGAGAGTACCATTATTATACATTGAGTATGCGGATGAAAGACAAGATGGTGAGCTGTCCGGTGATGAACGCGGAAGGACAGGTGTTCGGCATTGCGCAGAAGTCGTCGGGGCTGGACACGATAACCACTTGTTATGCGGCAGGGGCGGCTTTTGCGATGGCGCAGAAGATCAATGCCCTTTCTCTGGGGGATGCAACGTTGAGAAGCATTGGTATCCGGAAGGGATTGCCCGAAACGGAAGACCAGGCATTGGTCTATTTGTTTATGGCTTCCTCTCAGATGTCGGGAGACGACTATGGAGAACTCTTGGATGATTTTATCGCTCAGTTCCCGAACAACGCGGACGGGTATCTCCGCCGTGCGAATTACTATATAGCCAAAGGCAAGGATGACCAGTCTTGGTATGATAAAGCCGTTGACGACTTTAACCGCGCGTTGAAGGTGGCTCAGAAGAAAGACGATGCATATTATAATATAGGTAAGATGATGTATTCTTACCAACTGTCCAAGCCGGAAAAGACGTATAAGGATTGGACGTATGATACCGCTTTGGAGAATGTCCGTCAGGCGATAGCTATTGATCCGTTGCCTGTTTACATTCAGATGGAAGGCGATATCCTGTTTGCCAAGCAAGACTATGCAGGCGCTTTGGCTGCTTATGAGAAAGTAAACGCCAGCAATCTTGCTTCTCCCGCTACCTTCTTCAGTGCCGCCAAGACAAAGGAATTGATGAAAAGCGACCCGAAAGAGGTCTTGACCTTGATGGATAGTTGCATTGCCCGTTGTCCGCAGCCGATAACCGCTGAGTTGGCTCCTTATCTGCTGGAACGTGCGCAAATGAATATGGCGGCCGGTCAGGCACGGAATGCCATGCTTGATTATGACGCCTATCATACCGCAGTGAAAGGACAAGTGAATGATGTATTCTATTATTACCGTGAGCAGGCGGCACTGAAAGCCCGCCAGTATCAGCGTGCGTTGGATGATATCGCTAAGGCTATCGAGCTGAATCCTGCCGACTTGACTTATCAGGCGGAACACGCAGTGGTGAATTTGCGCGTAGGCCGTTATGAAGAGGCGGTTCGTATTCTGAATGACATGCTGAAAACAGATCCGAAATATGCCGAAGCCTATCGCTTGTTGGGGCTTTGTCAGATACAGTTGCAGAAGAAGGACGAGGCTTGCGGGAACTTTAAGAAAGCTAAGGAACTGGGAGATCCGAATGTGGATGAGCTGATTCAAAAATACTGCAGTTCATTTTGACACCCTCGATTGTGATGAAAGGGAAAAGGGGAAGGTTTCAAACCTTCCCCTTTCATTTGGGGACGTTAATTAAAAAAAACTCTCTCTTTCTCTTTTAATTTTCCCCTTTTGTTCAAGCTCAGGTTGTAGGTTAATGATACATGGTTTGATTTGCTACTTTTTCTTTGTTTCATAGGTTAAATGCAGGGAAATAGGAAATACTGCACGGGATTCGGTTATTTTTTTATTCTTTTCCTTAAAGAACTTTTTTTATTTTATTTTTTTTATAACTTTGCTTCCATGTAATAAATGCACGATGAACAACTCACTTATTTATTAATATAAATTTTATAAATTATGTTCAAAGCTCCTTTTTCTTTTGACGGTCGTATTCGTAGAATCGAATATTTCTTGTCTGGTATTGTTGGTGGTATAGTAACTTGGATCGCTATGCTGTTGGGTGTAGGTACTTTTATTTTTGGTGCTTCCAGCGGTTCTGCCGGTGGCTCTGTATTCGGCTTGTTGATCGGTCTTGCTGCTTTGGTTGCTTCTGTGTGGTTCTCTCTGGCACTGGGTGTGAAGCGTCTGCACGACTTGAATAAATCCGGCTGGTTGATTCTGTTGATGTTCATTCCTATCGTGAATGCTATTTTCGGACTTTATATGTTGTTTGCTGACGGTACTGTAGGTCCTAACCAATATGGTGCTGACCCGAAGAACCGTATGCCTTACCAGGGACAACCTTCTGCTGTCAACGTTACGGTAAACGTATCAAGAGAAGAGGTAAAGATTGAAAAACCGGTTGAAGCTGCTCCTGCACCTGCTGAAACTCCTGCAAAAGAAAAAGCGGAATAATCTTTTCGAACAAATAATAAAAAACCTCCTGTGAGATTCGTTTCACAGGAGGTTTTTTGTTTATGTTTCGTTTTCTGATATCAATGAGAGAAATCTACTTATATTGGAAAAGCCAAAATAAAAGAGACGGCTGGATATATTAAAAACGATATTTTATGAGAGGGGATAGAATATTTCTATAACTTTGTGCCTTATATAAATAACAATTATAGAAATATGAAAAAAGTAATTTGCTGTGAGAAAGCTCCCGGAGCTATCGGTCCGTACAGCCAGGCGATGGAAGCGGGCGGAGTGGTATATGTGTCCGGACAGTTGCCTATTGACGCCGCTACGGGGCAGATGGCGGAAGGGATAGAAGGACAGACCCGCCAGTCGTTGGAAAATATAAAGTACATTCTTGAAGAGGCGGGATTGACAATGGACGACATTGTCAAAACCACCGTGTTTCTTCAGGATATGTCCCTTTTTGCGGGGATGAATGGTGTGTATGTCACTTATTTTGACAGAACTTTCCCGGCACGCTCGGCGATTGCCGTAAAAGCTCTGCCAAAGAACGCGTTAGTAGAGATCGAGTGTATCGCGATTCGCTAACAGATCGGCGACAATGAAACTGCTGCCTCCCACAAAGATGAAGTCTTTCGGGGGGCAGTCTTTTTTTGCCGCCTGCACCGCTTCTACCACAGTGGGGTAAGCGTTGCCTTTCAATCCGGCTTTCTGAGCCAGTTCCTGCAACTCGTTCTCCGGAAGCGCGCGTTTCACGCTGGCTTTGGTGAAATAATAGGTGGCGTCTTTCGGCAATATTTTCAGTACACCGCTGATATCTTTGTCATTGACCATACCGAATACGATATGGATCTTTTTTCCGTCGTTTGCCCGGATAGCTTCGAGCTGCTTGCAGATATACTTGATTCCGTCGACATTGTGTCCGGTGTCGCAGATGATATCCGGGTAGCTGTACACTTTCTGCCAGCGTCCCATCAGTCCGGTGAGTTCGCATACATTGGAAAAGCCCTCGAAATAGTTCTTGGGTGAGATGTGATATCCCATTTTCACCAGTTCGTCAAGGGCGGTCAGGATAGTAAAGCCGTTTTCGACTTGGTAGAGACCGGTGAGCTCCAGAAAAATACCGTCCTGAAAATGATTATTGCTGAGTTTTATCGCGCTTTTTCTTTTGTCGAGTATTCTGTCCATCGCGCGTAGGGCATTGTCCAGATTGAACGTAGACAGTAACTTCTCCAGAGACTTCTCATTTTTCCGGTGTTTGTCTTGTAGCATTTTGAACATTTCGAGGCCTTGCCGCGTCATTTCGTAAAAGTTGTTCCTTTCTTTCTGTAATTCCGGATAGCTATATATAGCGACGTCGTTGCTCGCGGCAGTCTGTTTCGTATACGTGATGGGGGCGTTCATCTCCTCTGCTTTCGCGGAGAATACTTTTTTCACCGCTCCTCTGGCTCTTCCGATAACCACCGGCACGCCTTCCTTGATGATTCCGGCTTTTTCTTCAGCGATCTTTTCGAGTGTACCGCCCAGATACTGGGTATGGTCAAGACCGATGTTGGTGATGACGCATAGGTCCGGACGGATGATGTTGGTGCAGTCCAGACGTCCGCCCATTCCTACTTCGATAACGGCTACATCTACTTTTCTGTCGGCAAAATAACGGAATGCCATAGCGGTGGTAAGCTCGAAAAACGAAGGTTGGAGAGGTTCGAAGAAAGGACGGTGCTTTTCCACAAAGTCAACTACGTATTCTTCGGGCACCATTTCGCCATTGACGCGGATGCGTTCGCGAAAGTCCACCAGGTGCGGGGAGGTGAATAATCCTACCCGGTAGCCTGCCGATTGCAATACGGCGGCGATAGTATGCGAACAGGAACCTTTTCCGTTCGTACCCGCAATGTGTATCGTTTTGAATTGTTGATGAGGATGACCGAAATATTCGTCTAATTTTTGTGTGGTTTCCAATCCCGGCTTATATGCTTCTTTCCCTACTTGCTGAAACATAGGTACACTTTCATATAAGTACTTTAAAGTGTTCTGATAGTCCATGTTTTATAATATTTAACGCCGGGCAATCTTTATTGCCCGCTAATTTGTTTATCTTTAGAACCGTCAACCGGACTGCGATAAGTGAGGTTGACGAATTGAGATTGCAAATATCAACATTTAAATCTAAGAAATCATGGGAACTAAGAAAAATTTTGTGCTAGACACCAATGTTATTCTTCACGATTATAATTGCTTGAAGAATTTCCAGGAAAATGATATTTATCTTCCCCTTGTCGTGCTTGAGGAGTTGGATAAATTCAAGAAAGGAAACGAGCAGATTAATTTCAATGCCCGTGAGTTTGTGCGTGAGTTGGATACGCTGACGAGTGACGAGATTTTCTCGAAAGGAGTGAAGCTGGGCGAAGGCTTGGGACGCCTGTTTGTGGTGACCGGTCAGGTGGAGGCTCCCGAAGTATGGGCTGCTTTTCCGGCGAAGAAGCCCGATCATTTTATTTTGGCGGCAACCGAGTTTCTTGCCTCCAAATATCCGAAAATGAAAACGGTATTGGTGACCAAAGACGTGAACCTGCGTATGAAGGCGCGTTCCATTGGTCTGCTGTGCGAGGATTATATCACGGACAAGGTGGTGAATGTGGATGTCTTTGAGAAATCCAATGAAATCTTTGAAAATATAGATCCGGCATTGATTGACCGTATTTATTCTTCTAAGGAGGGTATCGACTTGAGTGAATTTGATTTTAAGGATCTGATTCATCCTAACGAATGTTTCGTACTGAAGAGTGACCGGAATACGGTGCTGGCACGTTACAATCCTTTTACTCATTCTATCTGCCGGGTGATGAAGGGTAAAAATTACGGAATCGAACCACGCAACGCGGAACAGAGTTTTGCTTTTGAGATTCTGAATGATCCGAATGTGAAGCTGGTAGCGTTGACCGGAAAGGCGGGAACGGGTAAGACGCTGTTGGCATTGGCTGCCGCTTTGGGCAAACTGACCGATTACAAGCAGATTCTGCTGGCACGCCCTGTCGTTGCGCTTTCCAACAAGGATATAGGTTTCCTTCCGGGAGACGCGCAGGAGAAAGTGGCTCCTTATATGCAGCCGCTATTCGACAACTTGAACGTGATAAAACGCCAGTTTGCTGCCAACTCTACTGAAGTGAAGCGTATAGAAGATATGCAGAAAAGTGAACAGTTGGTCATTGAGGCTTTGGCATTTATACGTGGCCGCAGCTTGAGCGAAATGTATTGCATCATCGACGAGGCGCAAAACCTGACGCCGAATGAGATAAAGACCATCATTACCCGTGCGGGAGAAGGTACGAAGATGGTGTTTACCGGAGATATCCAACAGATTGACCAGCCGTATCTGGACAGCCAGTCCAATGGTCTGGTATATATGATTGACCGTATGAAAGACCAGAAAATCTTTGCGCACGTGAACCTGGTAAAGGGAGAACGGAGCGAGCTAAGCGAGCTGGCAAGTAACCTGCTGTAGAAGAAATTAAAAATTAAAAGATGAAGAATGAAGAATTTACTATGCAGCATTAGAGCGCAGATAATTCTTCATTCTTCATTCTTCATTCAAAATTTATTCTTCGTTTAAAATAAATTCTTCCTTTAATCTTTATTCTTTCTTCCCGAAGTATTTCAAGAACTGTGTACGTTCAAAAGTATTAATGCCTTGAATATCCTTGATATTCAGCTTGCCTTTGAACTGTGCAATGCTGTTGAAGCCTTTGCGTTCCATCCATGCGGAGAGGAAGCGGTTGGCTTCGCCGATGAATGCGTTTGTATTCTGGTAGATCGCGCTGCAAACTTCTACGGCTGAAGCACCGGCAAGAATAGCCTTGACTACTGCTTCTGCGTTAGCCACGCCACCGGAAGCTGCATAGTCGATCTTGTCTACTGCGGCAGATGCGATGCCGATCCAACGGAGAGGAGTGCCCAGGTCGGCAACAGTGCTGAATACTTCGCCTGAGATATGCTCCATCTTTTCAATGTTGATGTCCGGCTGGTAGAAGCGGTTGAAGAGAACAACAGCCGCCGCACCGTTGGCATACAACTGATCGATCAGTGCTACGGGATTAGTCAGGTTGTCACCCAATTTCATGATGACCGGAATGCTTACCGTTTTTTTGATGTGGCGGAGAATATCAATGTGACGCTGTTCAAAAGAACCGTATGTATATTGTATGTCCGACTGCAAAGCCAGAATATTGATCTCTATCGCATCGGCTCCGGCTTCTTCTATTTGTTTGGCAAAGTCGACCCATTCGGAATCACTGTAACAGTTAATGCTGGCAATGATAGGAATCGGGCATACCTTCTTGCTTTCTTTTATCAAAGTCAGATATTCGGATAACTTGTGTTCACGAATGTACTCTGCCAGGTAATCACTGCCTTCCGGATAGAAAGCTGGATCTTTCAGTTGTTCTGCTTCCAGCATGATTTGCTCTTCGAACAGTGATTTCAGAACGATAGCACCGGCTCCGTCTTCGGCCAGCTTCTTGTTTTTGCCGACACTGTTGGTCAGTCCCGAGCTACTGATGATTATAGGGTTCCTGAGGGAAAGCCCTGCGAAAGTAGTTTTTAAATCGGTCATGGTGATAATAATTGGTTAAATATTATATTCTCGTTCTCCGAAAATCTTGCTTCCTACCCGTACTAACGTACTTCCGGAGGCAATGGCTTCGTGATAATCGTGCGACATACCCATCGACAATTCCCGAAAGACGTCTGAGTCGGCGAACCAGTTTGCTTTAATCTCTTTAAAGAGACTGCTCAATAAACGGAATTCACCGTTGATTTGTTCGATATTATCGGTGTTGCTTGCCATTCCCATCAAGCCGCAGATACGCACGTGTGCCAATGCTTTCCACTCTCCGGCATCCAGCATTTCCCTGCATTCTTCGGGGCTGAAACCGAATTTTGTTTCTTCCTGTGCCACGTGTATCTGCAACAGGCAGTTTACGGTACGTCCTGCTTTGCCTGCCTGCTTGTTGACTTCTGCCAGTAATTTATAGGTATCAATGCCATGTATCATCGCTACGTATGGTATCATGTATTTGATTTTGTTACTTTGCAAGTGTCCGATAAAATGCCATTCGATGTCTTTGGGTAAACTTTCGTATTTAGCTGTCATTTCCTGCACCTTGCTCTCTCCAAAAATACGCTGTCCCGCCTGATATGCTTCTTCTATCGCTTCATTGGGATGGAATTTCGAGACAGCAACCAGCCGGACTCCTTGCGGGAGCTCGGCCAGTACTTGCTTTAAATTGTCAGCAATACTCATTGTCATTTATGATTTTGCGGGGTCAAACTCCGGTTTGTCATTCGGTTCGGCACTGTAAGGGTAGACGTCCATCAACGGAGTCTCGGATACCATTCCGATCTGATAATCGGCCATTGTACCTTTCATTCCCTCGTCCAGCTTCTTCACCGCGTCGCGCAGGTCGGCAGCCTGTACCAGCACTTGAGTGGATGTCTTTTTCTCCGCGCCGCTTTTTTCATCCAGCGTGATAAAAATAAGTTTGCATTTGAACCAGCGATCGGCACTTTCTTCGTCACTGGGGAAAAGTTCACTATAGTTGGCACGTTTAATGTCCGAAACGGTAAATTCTCCGGAGATAAACGGAGTCATTTCCTCGATGATTCGTGCCTCTGCTTCTGTAAAGCTGAGTGCGTCAACCAGATAAGGTTCCGTAACTTTCTTCTGCATTCCGTTTTCCATTACTTTCTCATAACGGATCTTGCACTCAAACCATGTATGCATTGCCATAATTTTCTTTCTGTTTAATTAGTTGATTCATGTAAATTGCCTACAAAGATAAACAAAATACCAAAGTAAGTGCCGAAAGATTTTTATTTTCTTTTATGTAAATTCTTTAGTTCAAATGAAAGCATGACACGGAAAAGTCCGATGATGAGGAATGTGAAAGAGATCATGTAGACTGCATAAAGGGCTCCTATGGCTGGTTGCCACAATATCAGCAATGAGCAGAGGATAGCCAGAATGCCGAATGCCATATACCATCCCCAGTCGCGGGTTCCGTAACGTTTCAGGTCGATGGAATAGCCGGTAGAAGAGAAACCACGGAACATGAGCCAGAAGGCGATGATAAACGGAATGACTTCCATGCTGACCATCGGGTAAGCGATCAGGTAAATGCCTAGAATAAGGTCGATGATTCCTCCTACAACGTACCATCCCCAACTGGGAACACCTTTCTTGTTGCTGATGGCGAAAATGATTTCCAAAATTCCGCTGAACAGCATAGATACGCTGAAGATAATACTTAAAGCTATGTAACTGCTTACGGGGGAGAACATGAGCCAAAGGGCTACGATAATATACACGATTCCCAGAAGAAGGGAAGTCCACCAGTTCTTTACTGAATGTTGAATCTCATTGAATACTGTTTCCATACATTTTCTATTTTAAATTGTTACTAGAATAATTTCGTTGTGAGATAACAAATTCAATTTGGAAAAGGTTTTCCGTGAACATATTTTGGGTAATTGTTGTTTCTATATAAAGTAATTTTTAAATAGATATGCATTATGGCAACAACAAATTTCAAAGGACAACCGGTAAAACTGATCGGTGAATTTATACAAGTAGGTAAAGTCGCTCCCGACTTTGAATTGGTAAAAACAGATTTGTCTTCTTTCTCATTGAAAGATCTGAATGGCAAGAATGTGATTCTGAATATTTTCCCAAGTCTGGATACCAGTGTTTGTGCTACTTCGGTACGCAAATTTAACAAGATGGCTGCCGGACTGAAAGATACGGTGGTATTGGCTATCTCCAAAGACCTTCCTTTTGCGCACAGCCGTTTCTGTACAACGGAAGGTATTGAGAACGTGATTCCATTGTCTGATTTCCGTTTCTCCGATTTCGACGAAAGCTATGGAGTGCGCATGGCGGACGGCCCGTTGGCAGGGCTGTTGGCTCGTGCGGTGGTAGTGATAGGAAAGGATGGCAAAGTGGCCTATACGGAACTTGTGCCGGAGATTACGCAGGAACCTGATTACGATAAGGCATTGGCTGCACTGTAAATCAGGGGGATGATTGCTTAGGATTAAACGCAGCTAAACGCGGATTAACGCAAAAGATTATTTCTATTTGCGAAAATCCGCGTTTAGCTGCGTTTTATGTTTTGAAGTTTATTTCTTCTTCATTCCTTTATAAACCAGGAAGGTAACGATAAACACACCGAGGGCAATGAAGCCATAGCCTATTTCGTGGCTGTATTCTGTTACTTTGGCAATCAACTGTTCCTCACTCTCGATTCCCGGCACTTTGGACAAGTGGTAGCCGATAATGGCTAAAATGGCATTCCACAATCCTGCTCCTAAAGTGGTGTATAGCAAGAAAGTGGTCAACTTCATCCGTGCCAGTCCGGCAGGTATGGAGATCAATTGGCGGACAGCCGGAATCAGTCGGCCGATAAATGTGGAAAGCGCACCATGTTTGTCGAAATAAGTTTCAGCGTTGCGCACTTTGGCTTCATCAATAAGGCATATATGCCCGAAACGGCTGTTGGCAAACTTATAGACGATAGGGCGTCCCAACCACTTTGCCAGAAAATAGTTAATCAATGCTCCGATATTGGCTCCGATGGTAGCGAACAAAATCACCAGATAGATATTAAGCTCGTCGTTGACTGCGGCTTTATATGCTGTCGGCGGGATGACTACTTCCGAAGGGAAAGGGATAAAGGAACTTTCGATAGTCATTAATAAAGTGATAGTCCAATAATTCAAATGATCCAGACACCACTGGATAAAAGCTACTGATTCCATGATTTTTAGGGCTAGGGTTTATTAAATTGATGATTATTTTCCTTTGTTTTTCTTACTCTCCTTTTTCTCCTTTTTCATACGTGCCAGTATCTTCTTGAATATTTTCCGTTGTTCTTCGTTCTGACACGCATAATTTATCAAACCCGCAAGGGCTTCCTCTGTGACCGGATGCGCGCAGTCGTTGTTATATTTGAAAAAACTTTCTATGTCACCGTAAGCCAGACTGCAAACGCTCAATTTCTCCGCAACGTCTTCAAATTTCGGATCAAGAGCATATACTTTCTCTAAGTAATATTGACTTTCGATCTCATAGTTGTTCTCCATATAGGCACAGGCTATCATGTAATACATATCTATGCTGGAATCTATATCCGATAACTTGATGAAGCAGATTCTGGCTTTTTCAAGTTTTCTTTCCAGCAAGTAGATTTTGCCTTCGGTCAGGAGGATTGTCGCGTCTTTCGGATGGATTTTGCTTATTTTCTTACAAGTCTGATGTGCTTCTTTGTATCTTCCCAATTCGGCTAAGGCATTCGCTTTATTGGTATAAATGTCTATTGATAAAGCAGACTCATTACCATTGTTTTTTTCTAAAAAATCGATTACTTTGTCATAATACTCATTCGCTTTTTCCCAATCTTCTTTGGCGCTGTAACACAGCCCGATGAACATATAGCCCATATCGGGGGAGACGGCCTTGTATTCCATCGCTTTCTTATAATTTTCGATGGAATTGTCGAAGTTGTTCAGTTGGAAAAAGGAATGTGCCTTGGTGGTATATGCTTCTCCGTCAGATTCATCGGCTGCCAATGCGAAATCACAGGCTTCGATAGCCTTGCTCCATTTTGATTGGAAGAAGTAGCATTTTGCCAGTCCTGTCCAATAAGGGGTATTATAAGGCTCTATATCAAGTAATTGATTGTATATCTTGATTGCTGAGTCCAATTGTTGGGTGGCTAATGCGTAATCGGCTTGGAGAGCCATAAACTCTTTTGTCTCAGAGTATGTTTTCTCCCCTTTTTCCATCCATTCTTTTGCCATATCGGGATATCCCATCTCCAGATAGAGATAGACAACCTCGCAGATTCTGCCGAGTTCGTCCGCATCTTCAATGGTAGCTAATAGTGACCGGGTTTCTTCGAGTTGCCCTTCATTCAGTAACAATTCGGCCTTCAGCATTTTCACTTCGGGATCATACGCTTCGGTGATGGAATCCAACACCTGTTTTGCTTTCTGCAGGTTCCGGGTGTCCAGATAAAGGTATGCCTGTTCCACTAGCAGGTCGGTGTTTCCCGGATGTAATTGAAGTCCGTAAGTGACGGCTTCTTGCGCTTCCTCAAATTTACTTCTGGAGGCATACCAATCGGAGATATCAGCCAATTGGTCTCCATCCAGATAGAGTTGTCTGTTTTCGGCTTTTGCAGCCTCGTAGTTTGTGATTAGTTTTTCCAGTTCTTCTTTTTCAGACGGAATGTTTTTTCTACTCATTATTTTATATTTTATTTATTGATCTTGCCCCACGTGTCTTTTAATCCCACAGTGCGGTTGAAGATCAGATTTTCCGGTGTTGAGTCCTTGTCAATATTGAAATATCCAATCCGTTGGAACTGTAAGTAGGAGAGGGTGGGCAGTGTAGCTGCGAACTTTTCTATGTAGCAGTTAGGGAGAACTTTCAATGAGTCCGGGTTAATAATTTCTTTCATGGCTTCCAGTGCCTCGCAATTCTTCGCTTCGCGGATGGCAGCCAGTTCGTCACGCGGATTTTCTACTTTCCACAGACGGTCGTACAAACGCACCTCTGCTTGTATGCAGTGGTTGCAACTCACCCAGTGAAGCGTACCTTTCACTTTGCGGTTCGCGTCCGGCATACCGCTGCGGGTGTTCGGGTCATATTCGCAGTACACTTCTGTGATCACGCCGTTTTCATCTTTCTTGCAGCCGGTACATTTCACGATATAAGCATTCTTGAGACGTACTTCCTGTCCGGGTGTCATGCGAAAATATTTCTTGGGAGCATCTTCCATGAAGTCTTCACGTTCCATCCACAACTCGCGGCTGAACTCAATCAAGTGGCTTCCCGCTTCCGGATCTTCCGGGTTATTGATGGCTTCCAATTCTTCTACTTGTCCTTCCGGATAGTTCGTGATGACGAGTTTCACCGGATTGATTACTGCGGACACGCGGGTAGCGCGGCTGTTCAGGTCTTCGCGGACAGAACTTTCGAGCAGTGCGATGTCATTCAGTGCGTCGTATGTGGTATAACCAATTTTGTCGATAAACTTATGGATGGATTCCGGCGAGTAACCGCGACGGCGGAAACCGCAGATGGTCGGCATACGGGGATCGTCCCATCCGTTCACCAGCCCCTCTTTTACAAGAGTGAGCAGATTGCGTTTGCTCATCAGCGTATAGCTCAGGTTCAGTTTGTTGAACTCGGTCTGACGGGGACGGTTGTCATTCAGGTCTTTTCCTTCTTTCAGCCAGTCGATGAAGAGGTCGTAGAGCGGACGGTGTACTACAAACTCAAGCGTACACAGTGAATGGGTCACCCCTTCGAAGAAGTCGCTCTGACCGTGCGCGAAGTCATACATAGGGTAGGCTTTCCATGTAGTGCCGGTACGGTGATGCGGATGTTTCACCACACGATAAATAATCGGGTCGCGGAAGTGCATATTCGGGTTGGCCATATCGATTTTGGCGCGAAGCACCATAGCGCCCTCTTCAATCTCTCCACTATTCATTTTCTTGAAAAGTTCGAGACTTTCTTCAATCGGACGGTTGCGGTAAGGGCTTTCCACACCCGGTTGGGTAGGAGTGCCTTTTTGCTGCGCGATCTGTTCGGAGCTCTGTTCGTCGATATATGCTTTATCTTCCTGAATCAGACGGATGGCGAAGTCCCATAATTGTTGGAAGTAGTCGGAAGCATAATATTCATTTCCCCAACGGTAGCCTAACCATTGGATGTCTTCTTTGATAGCTTCTACATATTCCACATCCTCTTTGGTGGGGTTTGTGTCGTCGAAACGAAGGTTGCATACACCGCCATGTTTTTCTGCAATGCCGAAATCGAGGCAAATGGCTTTGGCATGGCCGATGTGAAGGTATCCGTTGGGCTCGGGCGGGAAACGTGTCTGTACTTTTCCACCGTTTTTACCTTCTTTCAAGTCTTTTTCTACTGCCTGTTCTATAAAGTTCAAGCTCTTTTTTTCACTTGCTACTTCTTCGTTTTTAATATCTGTCATAACGTTTTATGCTAATACATGATTCAGGCTACAAAAGTAGGACATTTTTTTTATTTAACCGGAATATAACCGCTCTTTTTTATAATGTCCTGTCCGTCGGGAGAAATAATGTACTGAATCAAAGGATCGATTTCCGCTTTCTTCTTTACATTGTAATAGTAGTAAAGCGGGCGGACGATGGGATAAGTCTTGTTGGTGGCATTCTCTACTGTGGGGGCTGCATAATGTTTTCCGTCGTAGGATACGGAAAGGGTTTTGACACGTGGAGACACATAGGCAAGTCCGACATATCCGATGGCCCCTTTGGTCTGGCTGACCGACTGGATAATGGCGCCCGTTGCGGGCATGGAAAGGCTGCTCGCCATGTAGTTTTTGTTTTTGAGTACGCTCTCTTTGAAAAATTCATAAGTGCCGGAAGAGGTTTCGCGGGAGTAAACCACAATTTTGCGGTCGTCACCGCCTACTTGCTTCCAATTGGTGATTTTCCCCCGAAAGATGTCTTCCAGTTGTTGGCGGGTGAGTTGCTTTACTGGATTGGAAGGATGCACTACTACGGCAAGGGCGTCATACGCCACAACTATTTCGGCTACATCTTCTCCCGCACTCTTGATTTTCATCTTTTCGCTGAACTTGATAGGGCGGGAAGCCATTGCGATGTCCGTCGTATTGTCCAGTAGCGCGGAAATTCCTACACCGGTTCCTCCGCCGGTCACGGTGACACGGGTGTCTGGGTGTTGGTTCATAAACCGTTCTGCTGTCTGCTGGGCGACAGGTAGTACCGTATCACTGCCTTTGATGCGTTGCGCGCTGGCGCTGATTGACAGTAAGGACAGGGCTATTAATAAATTTCTTCTCACTTTCATAAATCTTCTTTTTTGTACGGATGTAAATGAATACGGATGCAAATAAAGCAATCGGATGTTACATTTCTATTGCATCCGGCGGGTAAAAGGTGTTTGTAACATAAATGTAACAAGATTGAAACATTTCCTTCAAACGTTAGTCACACCTCTTTAATAAAGAGCCGCTTTCTTTGCATCAGAAATCGACAGGTATGAAAAAGTTTTTGGAAAAGATTATAGAAGGGATTCTGACTTGCAGCGGTTTCGTAACAAGTATTACGATTCTGCTGATTGTACTCTTCCTGTTTACGGAGGCTTTCGGGCTATTCAGAAGCAAAGTGATCGAGGAAGGTTATGTGCTGGCGCTGAATAAAAGTAATAAGGTAAGCGTTCTGAGTCCGGCTCAGATAAAGAATGTTTTTGACGGGGAGATAACCAATTGGAAGGAACTCGGCGGGGAAGATCTCCCTATCCGGGTTTTTCGTCTGGAGGATATTACACAATATTATACGGAGGAGGAACTCGGAGCTGCCTATGAGTATGCGGGAGATAAGGTAACGGAACTGGTGGGGAAGACACCGGGCATTGTGGCTTTTGTTCCGCAGCAGTTTATCGTTCATCCGGATGCGGTGCATTTTATAGAGGACAACACCATTTCCGTGAAAGATGTCTTTGCGGGAGCCGAATGGTTTCCGACGGCGACTCCGGCCGCACAGTTCGGCTTCCTGCCTTTGATTGGCGGTACGTTGTGGGTGAGCCTGTTTGCCATTCTTTTCGCGCTGCCTTTCGGACTTTCGGTTTCTATCTATATGTCCGAAGTAGCCCATCCGAAAGTACGGAACTGGCTGAAGCCGGTCATTGAATTGTTGAGTGGCATTCCTTCCGTTGTCTATGGCTTTTTCGGTTTGATCGTCATTGTTCCGTTGATTCAGAAATTGTTTGATCTTCCGGTAGGAGAAAGCGGTCTGGCAGGGAGTATCGTGTTGGCTATAATGGCGCTGCCTACTATTATAACAGTGACGGAAGATGCGATGAGGAATTGTCCGCGCGCCATGCGTGAAGCGAGTCTGGCGCTGGGGGCTTCACAGTGGCAGACTATATATAAGGTAGTGATTCCTTATTCCATCTCGGGCATTACGTCCGGCGTGGTGTTGGGTATCGGGCGGGCTATCGGAGAAACGATGGCGGTATTGATGGTGACGGGAAACGCGGCCGTGATTCCGACCACTATTCTGGAACCGTTGCGTACGATTCCTGCCACCATTGCGGCGGAATTGGGGGAAGCACCGGCGGGAGGTCCGCATTATCAGGCATTATTCCTGTTAGGTGTCGTGTTGTTCTTCATTACACTGATCATCAACTTTAGTGTGGAATACATTTCTTCTAAAGGACTAAAACGAAGTAAATAATATGGAAGTAAGGAGTAATAATAAAGCCAAGCACCGTTCGCAGAAGATCGCTTTCGGCCTATTCCGATTGTTGAGTCTTTGCATTGTGCTGATATTGTTTGTGATTCTGGGATTTATCATCTATAAAGGAATCGGTGCCATCAGCTGGGAGTTTATCACTTCGTCTCCTACGGATGGAATGACGGGAGGAGGCATCTGGTCGGCTATTGTCGGTACTTTTTATCTGATGGTGGGTAGTGCGCTATTTGCTTTTCCGGTGGGGGTGATGAGTGGAATCTATATGAACGAGTATGCGCCGAAAGGCAAATTGGTACGCTTTATCCGGGTGATGACGAACAATCTGAGTGGTATTCCCTCTATTGTGTTCGGTTTGTTCGGTATGGCGCTTTTTGTCAATTATATGGGGTTCGGTGATAGTATTCTGGCCGGTTCTTTGACATTAGGCTTACTTTGTGTACCTTTGGTTATCCGGACGACGGAAGAGGCTTTGAAGGCGATTCCCGACAGTATGCGTGAGGGAAGCCGGGCGCTGGGAGCGACGAAGTTGCAGACGATCTGGCACGTTATTCTTCCGATGGGTATGCCGAATATTATCACCGGGCTGATTCTTGCTTTGGGACGGGTGTCGGGAGAGACGGCGCCGATTCTGTTCACCTGTGCCGCCTATTTCCTTCCGCATCTTCCGGCAAGCATTCTGGATCAGTGTATGGCGTTGCCTTATCATCTGTATGTGATTTCTACAAGTGGAACGGATATGGAGGCGCAGCTGCCATTGGCATACGGTACGGCATTGGTACTGATTATGATTATTCTGCTGGTGAATTTGCTGGCGAATGCGTTGAGAAAGTATTTTGAGAAAAGGGTAAAAACGAATTGAGTTAGTATATATGGATACAGTGAAAATAGATGCGCGCGACGTGAATTTCTGGTATGGTGATTTCCATGCGTTGAAAGGTATCAGTATGCAGATTGAAGAGAAGTCGGTTGTTGCCTTTATCGGGCCTTCCGGTTGTGGTAAGTCTACCTTCCTCCGGCTTTTCAATCGGATGAACGATCTGATTCCCGCCACCCGTCTGGAAGGGGAGATTCGTATTGACGGGCAGAATATCTATTCTAAAAGCGTGGCGGTGGACGAACTGCGCAAGAATGTGGGAATGGTGTTTCAGCGTCCTAATCCTTTTCCGAAAAGCATATTCGAGAATGTGGCTTACGGACTTCGTGTGAATGGAGTGAAAGATAACGCTTTCATCCGCCAGCGTGTGGAGGAAACACTGAAAGGGGCGGCACTTTGGGATGAGGTGAAAAATAAGTTGAAGGAATCGGCTTATGCCTTGTCCGGCGGACAGCAGCAACGTCTTTGCATTGCCCGTGCTATGGCGGTGTCTCCTTCGGTGTTGCTGATGGACGAACCTGCGTCTGCGCTCGACCCTATCTCTACGGCAAAAGTGGAAGAGCTGATTCACGAGCTGAAAAAAGACTATACTATTGTGATTGTGACGCACAATATGCAGCAGGCGGCCCGTGTCAGCGACAAAACGGCTTTCTTTTATATGGGCGAGATGGTAGAATTCGATCAGACCAAGAAGATATTCACAAATCCGGAGAAAGAGGCTACGCAGAATTATATTACAGGTCGCTTCGGATAGAACGGCCCCCCTTGCCTGTGTTAGAAACAGAATATTAATCATTTATATATAAGTAGACTATGGTAAAGTTTATAGAATCGGAACTTGTTCTATTGAAGAAGGAAATTGATGAGATGTGGACGTTGGTGTACAACCAGCTCGACCGTGCCGGAGAGGCTGTATTGACTCTTGACAAAGAGTTGGCTCAGCAGGTGATGGTTCGCGAACGTAGGGTGAATGCCTTTGAGCTGAAGATAGACAGTGATGTGGAAGATATTATCGCGTTATATAATCCGGTGGCGATCGACCTGCGTTTTGTGCTGGCTATGCTGAAAATCAATACGAATCTGGAACGCTTGGGAGACTTTGCGGAAGGGATTGCCCGCTTTGTGATTCGTAGTAAAGAACCGGTGTTGGATGCAGAACTGTTGAACCGTCTTCGGTTGGCGGAGATGCAGGCCGAGGTGTTGTCCATGCTGGAACTGGCGAAACGTGCCTTGAATGAGGAGAGTATTGAACTGGCGGCAGGTGTCTTTGCCAAAGATAATTTGCTGGATGAGATCAATGCCGGGGCAACAGGTATCATTGCGGACTATATTACCGAACATCCGGAAGCGGTACATACGGGTGTGGACTTGGTCAGCGTGTTCCGCAAATTGGAACGTGCAGGAGACCATATCACCAACATTGCTGAGGAAATCGTATTTTTCATTGATGCCAAAGTGTTAAAACATCGTGGAAAAACGGACGAAAATTATCCGGAGAAGTAATTTGGGGCGAATTTTTAAACAGAAATTAGGTCTCCTTAAAAAATATCTTATATTTGACTCCTGTAACGGGCTAGTTACAGGAGTTTTTGCGTCAAATGATAATAAATCCAAAGATTTTTCAAAAAGATGTTATATGACATGTTTTATAATTTGGATAGTATCGGTAAAAGCCCCTATATTTGCACCGTTATCCTGAAAACAATCTTTTTACCTTAAAAAAAAACTAATACCTATTGAAAACTGAAGAATGGAGCTTTGTGAAAAGCCCCATTTTTTTATGTCCTTATTTAATGTCTACCAATCTACATTTTGGACAGTAATAAGAAACGGACAGTTTGTCTACTTTGCCAATCTGTTTATTAGGAAGTGTGCAATTTCCCATGTTGTGTTCCTCGCACTTGCATCTCAATTATTATTACAACAACCAGTGGCATCAAAACGATATTGAGAAATTTACTTTAGATGGCAATAATCTGATTCCTGTGGATGGAGGAGGTACAGAATTTACTTCTGTCAAATTACTTGTTGTTAATTCCATTCAATTGGTAGTTGGACAAAAAGAAACTGACGAAGATGGAGACTTTTACCGTAAAATGACATATAAACGTATGTAAATTTCCACCCTTTCGGATTATAAGGCAGCATTTGAGACATTCATCTGCTGCCTTTTTTACCATCTCTCTTGTCACAGGTCTGTGTGTAATGTGAATTTTTTATGCTCTTATTTTCTATCCTCCTTGCTTATTCGTATCTTTGACCCTTGCATTAAAGAGTGCTTTTAAACGTAGAATAGTAAATCATGAAATAATAAGTAGAATTATGTTTTCCGGAATTGTAGAAGAATATGCTACTTTGGTGGCGCTGGTGAAAGACCAGGAGAATATACACTTTACATTGAAGTGTTCGTTTGTGAATGAGTTGAAGGTTGATCAGAGTATTTCTCACAATGGTGTATGTCTGACAGTCGTAAGTATGACGGATGACACCTATACGGTGACTGCTATGAAAGAAACGCTGGAACGGTCCAATCTCGGTCTGCTGAAAGTGGGAGACAAAGTGAATGTGGAGCGCAGCATGGTGATGAACGGCCGGTTGGACGGTCATATTGTGCAGGGACATGTGGATCAGACCGCCACTTGTGTTGACATAAAGGATGCGGAAGGAAGCTGGTATTTTACATTCCGTTATGCGTTTGATAAGGAAATGGCGAAACGTGGATATATTACTGTGGATAAAGGTTCGGTGACGGTAAACGGTGTCAGTCTGACAGTATGCAATCCCACGGATGATACGTTCCAGGTGGCCATTATTCCTTATACTTACGAGCATACAAATTTCCATACGTTTGCCATTGGTAGTGTGGTGAATATAGAGTTTGACATTATCGGTAAGTATATCAGCCGGATGATTCAATATAAATAAGATGGAATACAGTGATTTTCTGCAATTAGTACTTTCCCGTCAGAGTGACCGGGCGTATGATAAAGAACGTCCGGTGGAGACGGAGAAGTTAGAGCGGATTTTGGAGGCAGGTCGTCTGGCTCCTTCCGCTTGCAATGCCCAACCCTGGAAGTTTGTGGTGATAACCGACCGTGAACTGGCTGTGAAGATTGGCAAGGCTGCAGCAGGACTGGGAATGAATAAGTTTGCCAAAGATGCGCCTGTGCATATCTTAGTTGTGGAAGAGTCGGCCAATATTACTTCAATGCTCGGGGGAAAAGTGAAAGATAAACATTTTCCTTTGATTGATATCGGGATTGCCGCCGCTCATATCACCCTTGCTGCTGAAAGTGAAGGACTGGGCTCGTGTATGATAGGCTGGTTTGACGAAAAGGAAATGAAGCGGCTGACAGGCATCCCTTCGTCCAAACGTGTATTGCTGGATATCACGATAGGCTATCCGGTGAAGGAGAAAAGAAAGAAGATGAGAAAACCGAAAGAAAAAGTGATTTCCTACAACAGCTATAAATAGGCTACAAATCCTTGAGTAACACTTTGCTTGCCTTCTTATAGTATTCTTCTTTGGATTCGGTCAGCACTTTCCATTCGTCGCTGAATTCTTCATCTTTGTCTATCTTGAAATTCTCCGAGCCGTATGTATCCAAGCGGTCGAGCAGGATGGCTACGTTCAGTTGATTGATGTCCATAGACGGCTGATAACCGATTTCCTCACTTTTTGCATCTGTGACTACCTCATGAATCAAGTCTATTTCCTGTAATTGATAAAGTACTTGATTAGTGAGTCTGATCGGTATTTGATGTTCTTCCGAAATTTGCGCGGCTGTATAAGGCGGCTCGTTTTTCTCAAACCGTTTGGCGATGAGGGACATGATGAGGATGGATATAAAGTCCCGGTAGCGCCTGCTGATATTGCGGGTATCCTGGTCGAAACTGAAACTCTGGATATTCTGACCTGCATAGGCCAGCTCCGCACCGAACAGACAGATAGTCCAGGATATTTGCAACCAAAGCAGGAATAAAGGTAAAGCGGCAAAACTACCATAGATGGCATTGTATTTTGATACTCCCAACTGACTGCTGATATATAGATACTGGAAAGCTTGGTAGGCGGTTCCTGCCAAAACACCTGCGATAAGCGCGTGCTTGAATTTCACTTTCGTATTCGGCATGAAGATATAAAGTCCGGTGAACATCAGCCAAGTCAGTACAAAGGGTATAAGACGTATCATGAACTTCATGATAGGGGCCAGCAGCACAAAATCATCCATCTGCTTGAGCATGGTGCTCATAAAAATGGAAAGACCGCCGGAGACCACAATCAAGATCGGCATTAACAGGAACATGGAGAAGTAGTCCGTTATTTTACGGTACATAGACCGGGCTTTCTTTACTTCCCAGATACGGTTGAACGTGATTTCGATATTGCTGACCAGATTGATGACCGTCCATAGCAACATCACCAGACCGATTCCGATGAATACTCCCCCTTTGGTCTGCGAAAGGTATGAATCGACAAATGAGAGGATAGCTTCTGTTGTTTCTGTGTTTCCTCCGAATCCGTTGCGGAATTGGTGCTCCATCAAATTATTAAATCCAAAACCGCGTGCCACTGCAAACAGGATGGCGAGTATCGGAACAATGGCAAGCAGGGTGCTGTAAGTCAGCGCGGAAGCTTTGTTGGCCATCCGGTCTTTGGTGAACCGGTTGATACAAAGATAGATGGTCTTTATAATATTGTAAAGTGAGAACTTGGTTCGGGTCACTTCATCTTCCGTAATACGCCAGATGTCATACGTGAGGAATTTCCATATATCGGTGAATTTCTTCTTCATGGCTTAGAATTTAAAAAAAGAAAAAGCAGTCAGCCTATAAGCCGAGTTCTGTACCTTCTATAATTTTACTTATAAAAAGTGCCTGTCATTTATCTGAGTGACGTGTCACCACGACACTTTAGCGGTCTACCCTCCGACATGGAGCGAGCAACTCTCATAACGCCGGTTTACATGACCTTACAACTCCTAAGACGTACAGCCCGATATGTCACCATACGGCTGGTGGGCTCTTACCCCACCTTCTCACCCTTACCTCTCCCCGAAAGGAGTGGCGGTTATTTTCTTCTACGTTACTCTACCCTCGCGGACAGCTTTCTGTTAGGAAGTAGGATGCTCTGTGTTGCCCGGACTTTCCTCCTGCACGCTGACGTGCACGCGACAGACCGGCCAACTGCTTTAGACTGCAAAAATACGTCATTTATTTTGTTTTAGCTAAAGAAAGTATCACAAATAGAAATATTTTCTAACTTTGCTATCATTAAAACATGATTCAATGAAAAAAAACATTCTCTTTTTCTTTTATTTTCTGGCAATGGCGACACTCAGTCTGAAAGCTCAGGAGATACGCCCCATGCCTGCTGATTCTGCGTATGGGGTAGTGCATATTTCTGTTTGTAATATGCGCGAAGAAGGCAAGTTTACCTCCGGTATGAGCACGCAAGCATTATTGGGTATGCCGGTCAAAGTTCTGCAATACACCGGCTGGTACGAGATTCAGACTCCGGATGACTATACCGGCTGGGTACACCGGATGGTGATTACTCCTATGTCAAAAGAGAAATATGATGAATGGAACCGTGCGGAAAAGATTGTTGTAACTTCACATTACGGATTTACTTATGAGAAACCGGATGCAACTTCCCAAACCGTGTCTGATGTAGTGGCTGGTAATCGTCTGAAGTGGGAAGGTAGCAAAGGATATTTTTATAAAGTGTCTTATCCGGACGGCAGACAGGCTTATATTCCGAAATCTATTTCACAGCCTGAAAACCGATGGAGAGCTTCGTTGAAACAAGATGTTGAAAGCATTATCGAGACGGCTTATACAATGATAGGAGTTCCTTATTTGTGGGCGGGCACTTCTTCAAAAGGAGTGGATTGTAGCGGTCTGGTCCGGACAGTGCTTTTTATGCATGATATCATCATTCCGAGAGATGCGTCGCAACAGGCGTATGTGGGTGAACGTATCGAAATAGCTTCCGATTTTGCCAATGTGCAGCGGGGAGACTTGGTTTTCTTCGGTCGGAAGGCAACGGGCGAACAAAAAGAGGGAATCTCACACGTGGGGATCTATCTCGGCAACAAGCGTTTTATCCATGCTTTGGGGGATGTGCATATAAGCAGTTTTGAACCTTCGGATAAGAATTATGATGCATTCAATACGGGACGTTTGCTTTTTGCAGTCCGTTTCTTACCTTATATTAATAAGGAGAAAGGCATGAATACTACGGATCGCAATCCCTATTACGGCAATTAAAATGAAGAATTCTTCATTAATTTATTTATTTTATGCAAAACAGAAGAGATTTCTTGAAGACGGCGGCTTTGGCTGCTCTGGGTTCCGGGTTGGTTGTACGTCAGACGTTGGCTGGAGAATCATTACCTTATAATATAAATAAGCTTGGTTTGGGAGGAAAGATGAAAATGAAATTCTTTCCTTATGAGTTGAAGTTAAGACATGTATTTACGGTAGCTACTTATTCGCGTACAACGACTCCCGACGTGCAGGTGGAAATAGAATATGAAGGGATAACAGGATACGGGGAAGCTTCCATGCCGCCTTACTTGGGAGAAACGGTGGAGTCCGTTATGAATTTCCTTAAGAAAGTGAATCTGGAACAATTTAATGATCCGTTTCAGTTAGATGACATTTTGTCATACGTCGACAGTCTTTCACCGAAAGATACGGCAGCTAAAGCGGCGGTTGATATTGCCCTTCATGATCTGGTAGGAAAACTGTTGGGTGCTCCCTGGTATAAAATATGGGGGTTGAATAAGGAAAAGACGCCTTCCACTACCTTTACGATAGGGATTGATACGCTCGATGTGGTGCGTGAGAAAACAAAAGAGTGCGCAGATCGGTTTAATATATTAAAGGTAAAATTGGGTCGGGACAATGATAAGGAAATGATTGAAACCATTCGTTCGGTAACGGACCTTCCTATAGCTGCTGACGCGAATCAAGGGTGGAAGGACCGTCTGTATGCGTTGGATATGATTCATTGGCTGAAAGAAAAAGGAATAGTGATGATAGAGCAACCTATGCCGAAAGAGCAGTTGGATGATATTGCTTGGATCACGCAACAGAGCCCGTTGCCGATATTTGCCGATGAATCTTTGCAGCGCCTAACGGATGTGGCGACTTTGAAAGGGGCTTTCACGGGAATCAACATCAAACTGATGAAGTGCACCGGTATGCGTGAAGCGTGGAAAATGGTGACTTTGGCCCATGCACTGGGAATGCGTGTTATGATAGGATGTATGACAGAGACTTCCTGCGCTATATCGGCAGCGTCGCAGTTCTCTCCGTTAGTGGATTTTGCTGATTTGGATGGTAACCTGCTCATCTCTAATGACCGTTTTAAAGGGGTGGAAGTGGTGAAAGGTAGAATCACTCTGAACGAACTGCCCGGTATCGGTGTCGTGAAAATCTGACTTTACTGAATGAATGTCAGAGTGTTAAAGCCATCTGACATACAACGAATGTAAATTTGTCAGTTGTTGTCGTTAAGCGCTGTTAAGCTCCAAATATTCTCTGTTAAAAGTGGACAAAAAAGAGTGACAAGTAGAATAAGTGAACGATATTTGTTGTTATTTTAACGTCGTAAAAGTTAAAACAATGTCGAATATTAACATTTTAAAGAATTATAAATCATGAAACAGACAACAAAGAACATTCTGGGAATAGGAGCAATCGTTCTTCTTAGCTCAGGAGTTGCAGGGTTGACAACTTACAAATTGTTGCAATCTAACAAGGCTGCCACAGAGACATCTTTTAATGAGATGTTCAAGCAGAATCCCAATGTGAAATTGGCTGCTTTTGATGCTGTGAACGCTCAACCGATCGATTTGACCCAGGCTGCGGAAAACTCGCTTCATGCTGTTGTACATATAAGATCTACCCAAGAAGCTAAAACAAGAACAGTTCAGCAAGCGCCGGACATTTTTGATTTTTTCTTCGGTGACGGACGCGGACAGCAACGTCAGGTACAATCTCAACCTCGTGTAGGTTTCGGTTCGGGAGTCATCATTTCAAAAGACGGCTATATCGTAACGAACAATCACGTGATTGAAGGTGCGGATGAAATCAGTGTAAAACTGAATGATAACCGTGAATTTAAAGGACGTGTGATCGGTACTGACCCCAGTACTGACCTTGCATTGGTAAAAATCGAAGGTGATGATTTTCCGACTATTCCGGTTGGTGATTCTGAAGCGTTGAAAGTAGGAGAGTGGGTATTGGCGGTAGGTAACCCGTTCAACTTGAACTCTACCGTAACTGCCGGTATCGTAAGTGCGAAGGCGCGTTCATTGGGAGTCTATAATGGAGGTATCGAATCGTTTATCCAGACGGATGCGGCTATTAATCAAGGTAATAGTGGTGGCGCATTGGTGAACGCTAAAGGTGAGCTGGTAGGTATCAATTCAGTGCTTTCTTCTCCGACAGGTGCTTATGCCGGATACGGTTTTGCCATTCCGACCAGCATTATGACAAAAGTAATTGCCGACCTGAAACAATACGGGACAGTACAGCGTGCGTTGCTTGGTATCCGTGGTGGTTCTATCGGTAGTAGTTTGATGGACGACCAGCAGCCGATTGATAAATCCGGTACTACTTTGGCGGATAAAGCTAAAGAACTGGGTGTAGTAGAAGGCGTTTGGGTTTCTGAAATCGTAGAAAACGGTTCTGCATCGGGAGCTGATATCAAGGTGGACGACGTAATCATCGGTTTGGATAACAAGAAGGTGTCCAACATGGCCGACTTGCAGGAAGCTATCGCTAAACATCGTCCGGGCGATAAAGTGAAAGTGAAACTGATCCGTAACAAGAAGGAAAAGACTGTTGAAGTAACGTTGAAGAACGAACAGGGTACTACCAAGATTGTGAAAGATGCAGGTATGGAAATATTGGGAGCTGCTTTCAAAGAGCTGCCGGACGACCTGAAGAAGCAGTTGAATCTGGGTTATGGTCTGCAAGTGACAGGAGTTTCTTCCGGTAAGATGTCCGATGCGGGAGTTCGCAAAGGATTTATCATCCTGAAGGCAAACGACCAGCCGATGCGTAAGGTCAGCGATTTGGAAGAAGTGATGAAAGCAGCGGTGAAATCTCCGAATCAGGTATTGTTCTTGACAGGAGTATTCCCATCAGGCAAACGCGGATATTTCGCTGTCGATTTGACACAGGAATGAAGATATAAAATAAGGTAAGAAGATTATAGGATAAGCTAATGAAATAGAAAAAGGATGCCGACTATCAACTTGTCGGCATCTCTTTTTGTTTTATTAGTTGAAAAATATAATGCAAAAGTTGCTTAAATTTGTATGTTAACAAATTATTTGTTGTAACTTTGCACACCAAATCTGTTTTTAAAGAATGAGACAACTAAAGATTACCAAAAGTATCACTAACAGAGAGAGTGCTTCTCTTGACAAGTATTTGCAGGAAATCGGTCGCGAAGACCTGATTACTGTTGAGGAAGAAGTGGAACTCGCTCAACGCATTCGTAAGGGTGACCGTGTGGCATTAGAGAAACTGACACGTGCCAATCTTCGTTTCGTCGTATCTGTGGCCAAACAGTACCAAAACCAGGGTTTGAGTTTGCCGGACTTGATTAATGAAGGCAATTTAGGACTGATTAAGGCTGCTGAAAAGTTTGATGAAACACGTGGATTCAAGTTTATCAGCTACGCTGTATGGTGGATTCGCCAGTCTATTCTGCAAGCATTGGCAGAGCAGTCGCGTATTGTTCGTCTCCCGTTGAATCAGGTAGGTTCGCTGAATAAGATCAGCAAAGCCTTCTCGAAATTCGAACAGGAAAACGAGCGGCGTCCGTCTCCCGAAGAGTTGGCAGACGAGCTGGAAATTCCGGTTGACAAGATCTCTGATACGCTGAAGGTATCCGGCCGTCATATTTCGGTGGATGCGCCTTTTGTGGAAGGAGAGGATAATAGCCTGCTGGATGTGTTGGTAAACGATGATTCGCCTATGGCGGACCGCTCTCTGGTTAATGAGTCTCTTGCGAGGGAAATTGATAGAGCTCTTTCTACGTTAACCGATAGGGAAAAAGAAATCATTCAGATGTTTTTCGGTATCGGACAACAGGAAATGACATTGGAAGAAATCGGCGATAAGTTTGGGCTCACACGTGAGCGTGTTCGTCAGATTAAGGAAAAAGCAATTAGAAGACTTAGACAAAGTAATCGTAGTAAATTGCTCAAATCTTACTTGGGATAAGTAAGGAATATCAGTTTCTGAAAGAAAAAAGAATTTGAGTCGCATAGGTAACACTTTTCATATCGGAGAATGTACTTATGCGACTTTTTATATAAGTCCTATTCTATAATTTATCTTGTGCTATGTGAGTTTTATGAAGAAATTTGTTTTAATATCATTTGTTCTGGTTGCTTTGGGAGCAGGGGGATGGCATACGCAAGATATTCGACATTATCTTCTGACACGGTGCCTGTTAAAATAGAGCAACGTTTGCGTGAAAAAGCGCAGACGGGAAAGGCTTATTATGATAAGAACGGGTATAATACAAATTATTGCTTTCTGGTAGATTTCAGTATTCATTCCGGTAAAAGGCGTTTCTTTGTATGGGATTTTAAGGGAGATTCTGTGAAGTATGCAAGTCTTTGTGCGCATGGATGCGGGAAAAACAGTACGCTGTCCAAGCCTGTATTCAGTAATGTGGAAGGTAGTTATTGCTCTTCTTTAGGAAAATATAAAGTAGGGATACGGTCGTATAGCAAGTGGGGGATTAATGTTCATTATAAATTGCATGGATTGGAAGCAACGAATAACAACGCTTTTAAACGGTATATCGTGTTACATTCTTATACTCCGATGCCGGAAACGGAGGTGTATCCTTTGCATCTTCCATTAGGAATCAGTCAAGGGTGTCCTGTGATATCTGATGAGGTGATGAGGAAGGTTGACAGGCTGCTCAAGGCAGAAAAGAAACCTGTATTGTTATGGATTTATGATTAAGAAATGCTATTTATTTGAGATAAATCGAGGTAGTCTCCTCTTTTTTGTTACCTTTGCGAAGTTAAAAATTATATGATATGAAATACGTAAAAATACTATTTGCAATTGCACTTGTGTTTACCATGTGCTCCGCTTTTTCTCTGAAAAAAGACCATTCTAAACCGGTTTATGCTTTTGGAATTTCTGCTTCATTTACGGATACGGTAGTCTATTTCACGGATATTCAGATATTAGATAGTGCGAAGGTTAGCAAAGAAGGGTTCTTGGCTCATCGTGAATTATATAGTTATCAGTTGAAAAATTATCTGGAGGATAACCAACTGCAGCAGAATAGTACATGTATGATTTACTTCTCGGAAAACAGAAAGAAGTTGGAAAAAGAAGCAACGAAGATTCTGAATAAATATAAGAAGAATAATAGAATGACGGTATCGCGGATTGATTCAGATAAATTCCGCTTTACGAAACCGGAAGAGTAATAAACAATAACTTAATTGTTAATATAATAAGAGATGCAGGTTTGCATCTCTTATTATATTATATTTGTGACAGTATGAAGTACTTTATTTGACTATCAACGAATTATATTCAACTCGCATGAGAATGGGCAACGGATAAGAAAATGCCAAACTGTTCAGAAACACTATATTCCTCATGCTTTCAAATAACTCTTTTATCAATGCAAAGATAGTTTTTTATGAATTTGTTCAAAGATATTGCAATATAATTGCTTTACTCCGAAAAAGTCTATTAACTTCCCAATGATAATTGAAAACGACTCCTTTTCTTTTTTATTCATCGAATTTCCTTAAATTCAACTTTTCTCAGGATAATTTCCCTTTATTGCTATTACAAAAGAGAGCATGAAATAAGGAATCAGATAAAAGTATGTCTGAATCTAATTCTATTAACTGGCTTTAATAATGATTTTATTGAAAACCCAAGAAGTAGGCTAAAAAACATCCAGTCTGACCGAATGCTCTATGTTGTAGAAGAACGGCGGTAGCTCTCGGGGGAACCACCCGAAACACGACTGAAATATTTGGAAAAGAGCGACTGATCGTTAAACCCTAACTTATAGGCTATCTCCTTTATGGTCATGGGCGAATTGCGCAAGAGGATCTGCGCTTCGAGCACGACGTATTCCTCTATCCATCGTGCGGCACTACGTCCACTCACCAGTCGGATCACAGTAGAAAGGTGACGGGGAGTCAATGAAAGTTCGTCCGCATAAAATGATACACGCCGTTGCTTGCTATAGTGAGTATGGAGCAAGTCAAGGAAATCATACAAGATTTTCTCACTGTGCGACATAGGCATGGCAGTGTCTTCCAGCCGACGGCAGATATTGCGTACTTGACAGAACATTCCCAAGATGAGCGGATAAAGAGTTTCTGTAGAATCTTGCAGGCCGGAAGCATCGGCACAGAGACACAGCAGGTCATAGAAACGGCTCAACCGTTCGTGTTCGTCTTCATTGAGGGCAATGAAAGCATTGCGTATGGCAATCTTCCCCAAAGTCCGATCGATATGGACAAGTTGCCGCCAAAAGGCTTTTGAAAGCAGCAGGCCCACACACCTGAAACCGGGGCTGCGACTTACAATGCGGCAGGCACAGGGTGTGGTGAAGCAAAGCAAGTGCTCACGATTGAAACGGTAGGGTTGCAGGTTGATGTCCAATTGCATTTCTCCATCCAAGCAAAGAAACAGACAGGGGAGGTCTATCTTTACAGGGCTGTCGTGTGTGCCGAATAAATCTTTCTCATGCCAAATGACAAAGGGGGGGCTTTCTTGCCAAGCTGCAGGCGTTGAAGCAACTTGTCGAATGTGAACACGGGCTGAGTCATACGAAACGACATGTAAAATTAGGTTAATAAGCTATATTCTCACCAATAATCGTACAAATGTACAAATTAAATGCAGAAAAACGCATTTACAAGCATGAAATAACGCGGTAATTTTGCAGCGTAATCAAATCAGTATGACAATGAAAATAAAATTTTTGACTATGGCACTCTCCATGACGGTCATTCCGTCAGTTCTTTGGGCGCAGAAACTGGCTACGGAACATACCATCCGTGCCAATGAAACTGTAAAGACGGAACTGAATTTCAACGACCGTCAGGATTTTGAAGACGCCAACCGAGGATTTATTGCAAGCATTGATGGAAAAGCCGTATTGGGCAAAGACGGAAAAGTGTCTTATTCAGTGGAGGAATGGGATTTTCTGAAGAATGAAACACCGCAGACCGCCAACCCCAGCCTGTGGAGGCAATCACAGCTTAACCGCATCAACGGCCTGTTTGAAGTAATACCTGGCAAACTTTATCAGGTAAGAGGGTTCGACATTGCCAACATGACTTTTATCCGTTCTGACAATGGTTGGATCATCATTGACGTGACGACTACCGATGCCGCTGCGAAGGCAAGCTATGACCTCATTAAGAAGCATGTGGCCGACCTGCCCGTACAAGGTGTGATTTTCACCCATCCCCACGGCGACCATTACGGAGGCATTGCTGCGGTGAAGGAAGCTTCTTCTAAAAAGGATTTCGACATCATAGCTCCTAAGGGCTTCATGGCTTCGGCACAAAATGAGAATGTGCTGGCAGGAGTAGCCATGACCCGCCGCGCCACTTATATGTATGGCTTGCAGCTGCAACCAGGTGAAGAGGGTACGTTAGGCTGCGGCCTGGGACAGCGTATGTCAACGGGCAGTAAGGGTATCGCCCGTCCCACCATTGAAATAGCAAACACAGGAGAGAAACATACCATTGACGGTGTGGAGATGGAGTTTGTCTATGTGCTCGATACGGAGGCACCCGTGGAAATCATGGTCTGGCTTCCGCAACTGAAAGCTTTCTGCACAGCTGAAGACATGACACATAATATGCACAACCTGCAAACGTTGCGTGGTGCGAAAGTACGTAACGGGCTGCTGTGGAGCAAGGCAGTGGATACAGCCATCGAACGTTATGGTGATCAGGTGGTGGTGTCATTCTCAACCCATCACTGGCCCACTTGGGGCAATGAACGCATCGTGGATTATTGGGAGGCCCAGCGTGATATGTACCGCTATCTGCACGACCAGACCTTGCACCTGGCCAACCGTGGTCTGACACCTGATGAAATCGCCGAAGAAATGAAACTGCCCGCCTCATTTGCCTCGCAGTTCAACTGCCGTGGCTACTACGGCACACTGAGCCACAACGTGAAGGCGCAGTATGACCTTTACTTTGGCTGGTTCAATGGTAATCCTGCACACCTCAACCCGCTGCCCCCTTCAGAACTGGGATCTAAATATGTAGAGGCCATCGGTGGTGCCGACAAAGTACTCGAAGTGGCCAAGGCATCATATGCCAAAGGTGAATACCGTTGGGTGGCTACGCTGCTGGACAACCTGGTCTTTGCAGAACCGGACAACATGGAAGCACGCCAATTATTGGCAGACACATATACCCAACTGGGTTATCAGGCAGAAAGCGGACCGTGGCGCAACTTCTATCTGACAGGAGCACGAGACTTGTTCAAGAAAGATGTGCCTTATACATCCAAGCTCATCAATGACGGTGTGTTGGCTCAGATGGACATGGGAACTTTGCTTGACTATTGCGCCATCCAACTGAACGGGGAAAAAGCTGCGGGAAAGGAAGCGGTTATCAACATCAACTTCACTGATACGAAAGAGAAAGTAATGCTGATGCTCAATAACGGGGTATTGAATCACCGCCTTGACAATCAGGATGAGAAAGCTGACCTTACCCTGGAGATTGCGAAAATGGATTTTGTCAAACTGTTTTTCGGCAGAACAGATTTGCAAACTTTGCTAAAGACGAACAAGGTGAGAACTACGGGAAACGCCCAAGCTATGGATGTTATCTGTAGTGCCTATGAACCGGCAGATCCTAACTTCAAAATTGTATTACCGTAAATAGGAATAGGGCATTGTTTAACATGGCGGGTGCATGGATATGCATCCGCCTTTTCAGTATCTTTTATAATTCAGAATAGTAAAAAGAAAATCCCAATGTATAAAACATTGAGATATTCAATATGTCTACGATAATAGCGTATTGTCATTTTATCCATTGTTTTAGAAATTGATAACGGGTACTTTATTCAGAACCACCATACCATATTCCTCATGCTTCCAAATCTTTTATTGATGTGAATGTAAAAATTGCATTTTCCAGCAAAGGCTGATAATATCCGGTCCGAATTTTATGAAATAATCCTGCCTGAAGTACTCCCGTAGCCGAGTCCCCGTAACTCACAGGCAAAGGTAATTCGTGTCCTGTTCGTACAAGCAAGGTCAAGTCCTCCGGGTGTCGTGGAAAAATCATCCTCGCCCGGAGGGCTTGCGGTATTTTTCCCGCCAACCTTGCATGTACGGGACACGACCTTTTATGGCCTGTAGTTACGGGAACTCCGGCCCCGAAAAGCCGGATCACTAAAAATAAATTGTTATGTCACAGCAGGTAACAAAAGAAAAGTACAGTATCGAAACACTCAGAGAGCGGAATGTTTCATACGACCACCAGCATTGGCTGACACAGAAAGATGTGGATATGGCCAACAGTTATGTTGAACTCATTGAGCGGACACGCTCCGAAATTACACCTCAAATTGGAGACAGGCTGGTATATGTAACCGAACACGGGGATTATTACGGAAACGCCCTTATTGACAGCAGGAGTGCAAAAGAAGGATATCTTTCCGTATGCGAACAGCCGTATGTGCCTTTCGTGTGGGAAGAGGACGGCAATATCCGTCTGAGTGTCAGCGGAGGCGCACTTTACCTCGCAAAACAGAAAGGAACAGCGTTCTCAACGGTGGTGGACAGTATATTCGAGCGGGATACGGAAGCAGATTCCATACCTCTTTTCCAATCCTGAAAAGGCAACGGATAAGTAGCGATTTGTTTTCCTAACTCCCTAAAAAACGGTCAAAAACCATAAGCGGAAGAATTTGGTGCAAAACTGCATATCCCTTTCGGTTTCAAACACTTTACATTATTCTTCCGAAATCCATTCGTATGTGAGCGAGTTTTCCTATCTTTGTCCCATAAAAACTTGAAATCTAATGAAAAAGATAAAAATATTTTCCCTCTTTGTATGTTTGGCTATGCTGGCAATCGCTTGTCATAATGACGATGATGAAAGAGGGGTTCAGTTGCGTACAGTCCTGGTTTATATAGCAGGTGATAATTCTCTCCGTAGCTTTGCAACGGAGGACTTAGCGGAAATGACAGAAGGGATGCAATCTGTGGATGATAATAGTTATAACTTACTGGTATATATTGATACCGGATCAGGTCCTAAACTGATTCGGCTAAAAAAGGATAAAAAGAAGAATGTCGTGCAGCAGGTTATAGCTACGTATGAAAGCCGGAACTCTGTAGACGTTTCTAATATGAAGGAGGTTGTTAATACTGCATTTTCTGAATATCCGGCGCAGAGTTATGGGCTGGTTTTATGGTCCCATGGAGAAGGGTGGCTTGAATATCAGAATCCTAAAACTCGTTGGTGGGGACAAGATACGGGTGGAAAAGATTATAGGATGAATATTTCAGATTTGAATGATGTTCTACGTAATACCCCTCATTTGAGTTTTCTTCTTTTTGATGCATGTTTTATGCAATCTGTTGAAGTGGCCTATGAATTGAAGGCACATGCAGATTATATCATAGGTTCCCCAACAGAGATACCGGCACCGGGGCACCATATCAAAAAGTAGTTCCGGCTATGTTTGCCAATGATGCATCAGCTGCGGGGATAGCGAAGGCGTATTTTGAATTTTATGCGGATGAAAATCTATATACTGGCTCTTTGTCTAGTAATTGGAGGTTGGGAGATCCTTGGACAGCAGGAGTTTCTATTTCTGTTGTAAACACTTCCATGCTGGAACAATTAGCCAATAGTAGTAGTGAAATTATTCCGGAATATATTCAAGGCAGACGAACGATAGCTACATCAAACATACTCTGTTATGATTGTCGGTCTAGTAAGTATTATTACGATTTTGATGGATTGATACGCTCGTTAAATAGTGAGGACAGTGAATATGAAGCTTGGAAAGCAGCATATGATGCTGCTGTGGCTTATTGGAAAACGACCCCTAATAATTATTCAAGTTATGGCGGTAGTTTCTCTATGGATGGTTCTGCAGGACTTTCTACCTATATATTTCGTCAGTCGTATGAAGAGGAAATCAATCCTTTTTATCGTCAGTCGGTACAATGGTACTCCGCTGCCGGATGGGATGATACAGGTTGGTAATTAAAAGTCTGTGATCTGCTGCGTAAGGAGGTGTAGATGAGCCGAACAAAGATTCTGTATGGGCTCACTATAATAACTCTTGATTTCAAGGCGGTGAAAGGAACAATAGTGCTTCTTTCTCACCGAAACTGCAGGCGTTCCCCTCTGCAAAAAAAATAAAGTTATGAACAGTGAGGCGGGGACAAAGGGGACAGTAGGGACACCACAATAATTTCTCACACACGTGCGTGCGTATAAAAAAGGTGGAAAATGATGAAACGTGGGGAGAAGAAGGAGAGCACGGGAAGAAGATGCTTCTACTACGACGATGAAGAAGTGCTGCCAGAATATAATCATTCTTTCGCCGACTTTAAGATTGCACTTCAACTTGTGAATCTCTCTACTGTCACGCCACGCATATCCTGTTATTTCTTGCCCTTACAGAATTTAGCCATCTGATGAATGTTGATGAGAATTTCTTCTTTGGCAAATTGAGAGCAGGTTTCACCCGCGCATAGGTATGGCAGTCGGCATGGGATAAAGGAAAATACTGCACTCACCTGACTGAAACGCCTGACCCAATGCATAGTGTTTATCAATGTAGATGATGAAGAGACTATTTTAGTACGCGCGCGGGTGTGTGTGAAGGGGCTCCCTGAAAAGTGTCCCTTCTGTACCCGCCCGTTATAAACAATGCAGTGATTTGTCAATGCTAAAGCGGTGCTTTACGAGTGCTAAAGCATAGCTTTACGTTCTCTAAAGCTATGCTTTTCTAAGTGCCTCTCTCAATGCTCTACTATTACCCTCACTTCCTTATCCGTCCCCACACTTTCCTGATCCTATCAAAAACATGTTCTACAACATCGTTCTGAATCAGCACTTTAGCAGATTCATTCCAAAAAACTTCAAAAAAATAGTTGAATATATTTGGATTATATCCGAAAAGCGGGTA